>CABDZG010000039.1_pt1 | contig 143973 bp, 161 predicted proteins | sample 3132101 | NCBI WGS metagenome assembly CABDZG01 (sample SAMEA5534340, study PRJEB31848) | metagenome | biome: tundra; feature: field; material: soil | place: USA | collected 2013-05 | depth 0.45 m
CTCTTGCGCTCCACAAGATCCACCAAATCTGGGGCATCAAGAAGTGCGTTGATCACCGGCACGCCCTTATAATTCGAGAGGTGCGTGGACACTAATCCTGAAATGCAAAAAACCGTGCTCTGAGGAGCTGACAGTATGCCCCGTAGCCGATGATATAGAATGGTATCGAAAGCGCCCTAATGGAGCTGGCCAACGTGTTTACAGCATGCTTAAAAAAGAGGGCTATCCTGACGGATGGCAAGTCTTGTGCTTGGTGTGCTATCGAGAACGACGCGATAAACTTCTGGGTGTTAGTAGCCGTCGCGTTGTTAGATGATGACCTTAGCGGGAGAGGTCGACATCTCCCCAGCTCTTCATGTAGACATTGTAGACATTTTCCGGCAGCGGATGCTTGTAGTGTTTCCAATCGATCCCACTCACGCCGTGCGTCATAATGTACGCTCGATTTGATTGATCCCACCCGATAACATCACCGTGTTGCTCGGCAAACTTACGCAGGTCTCCGAGCGCGAAGTGCTTTTGGAACCGCGACATCGGAATTTTCTGTCGCTTTATCCACTGCTTAAAGGAACTTTGTGTGAACATCAATTCGTCGTCATTTCGCCCAGTGAGCAAGCGTTCAAGGGCTCTAACAACGCGAGGGTGCAGCGGCACGTAGTGACTCATCCGGATCTTGTCTTGTGAAGAATCAACCTCAAGAACCGGCTTATCAAGAGCTAACGCCGTACGGAACTGGCCCACAGTCAGTCTCGCTATTGTGGATTCGCTCCGTTGACCTGTATACGCCCCAAACAAAACGATCGCCGAATATTGTGCTGATCGTTCAGGACTGATCTTCCCTTCCCGTTCTGCCATGGCAAAGTGTTGAAGGATGTTACAAATATCCTGCTCAGTGACGATCCGGGAAGTGACGCGCTTTCGCTCTTTGATCGCTTTCGGAGGCTTCAAGTAGGGGGCGAAGGTCTGATAGCGCGGCTCGCGCCGTATTGTTGCGAGGTTTTCTAGGAACGATTTGGCGAAGCTAAGCACCTTGGAATGAGAATCCGGAGAATCGTACTTTTGGAGAACGCTATCTCGCAGCGCGTTTACGGTGTCGTACGAGATTTCCCCGCGAGTAGCGGCCCATAAGGCCTCAGAAGCTCGGAAAATCCAGTCCCGCGATTTTTGAGCAATTCCTTTTGTCCGGTAAGTCACATATTGATCAAGCTCATCTTTGGTGAAGCTGAGGTTACGTTCTGCCTGTTCATGTTTAGCTTGTTCTTCTGCCTCTTCCTCGCGCTGTCGATTCACGGCTTTGCGGAGCCTTGCCTCTGCCTTAAGCATATATGGATCGTCTTTTTCGTCCCACTCGACTTCGTCGCCCTCTTCAGGAACTAGCTCTTCCCAGAGCTGCTCTATACGCTCGTTGCCCTCCTCGTCGATGTACCGATCTGTCATAATTCTCGCAAGCGACTCGTCATTGTCCGCCTCACCAAAGTTGCACAACTTTCCCTCAAAGTTGCACAACTCGTCATCTTTGTTATGCTCGGCTTCGACTCTAATTCTCGCGCCCGATTGGAAAAATAAACGATGGGCTCGAAGAGATTCGAACTCTTGATTTTCGCCGTGTAAAGGCGATGTCATAACCAGCTAGACCACGAGCCCGTAGGGTACCCTATCACACATTCGTATATTAAGGTTATTGCGCGCCGCGGGCCCTGCTAAGCAAACCGTGGCCGCAATTGGCTCAAAAAGCACAAGATACGGTTTTTTTATCTAAACAATGCACGTATCTTGGCTATGAAGCGGGCGGCGGCGCGGGGGCGGTAATCTCCTCCCCCCAGCCCATCATCATCTCGTACATCTCGATGGCCTTGAGAAGCGTCGCTTCCGTATAGTCCCCGACCTTGTACACCCACCAATACGGCTCCCCTCGGCGCTCGATCTCAAACTTGACCGCCTCGTCCTTAGCAAGCGAGAAGTCCTTTGACTCATCTACGACGATATCACCACTTCCCTTGAGCCGTTCGACGATAGGTTCCATCTTCGTTGACAGTAGGACCCGGACCCCCCTGTCCGACCCGACCTCGAGCAACAGATTGCTCTGGGTGCCGACGGAGAACAATCGAAATCGGATGCCTTCAGCCTCTTTTTGTGCGCCGCCCCGGTCAATTAAGTTGTGCGTTGCCAATATCTCTTCAGCTTGTGTTGTGGTCAATTCAGCCATTATATCACTCCAACAGTAGTACCCCTTATTGTGCCGACCGTAAATAAAGGCCTGTCGCTTTATTTGCACCAAGCCGCGTCGCGCAGATCGCCGCGCGCGCCAGTGTGGCCGAGCCGACGAGTACGGTCTCCTCTACGAAGTGATCTCACAGACTGGGACTACGAAGATCCCTCTTCCTTTCTTTTCGAGTCCTTAGGCACAGGCTCCAAGTAGATAATGTCGGCCTCCACGTCTTTTGCGATTTGTTCGAGTTCCGTCTTTCTCAGATGGCCCGCGTACAGTTGCAGCCCCTCACCCGCTACGGCGACAACCCGAAACCGGGGCTTTTTCTCGCCCTTTCCTACATCCAGCCGCTCTCTCACGTATATTTTCATGGTGTATCCTCCGGTGACAAACTGACGTTGCAATAAGCAACCGCAGGCCGCGCTACTCTCACCCCTTTTTGAGGAATCCTTCAGCGGCGAGCATCTCGGCGTTGAGTATCGAAGCTCCTGCAGCCCCCCTCACGGTATTATGGCCCATGAGCGTATACTTGATTCCCTTGACAACGTCGCGCCTGACCCTGCCAACAGAAACGCTCATTCCGGCATAAACGTCACGATCAAGCCGAGGCTGCGGCCGATCCTCTTCCTCTCTGACGATTATGGGTCGTTCGGGGGCAGATGGCAACCCTTTCAGGGGCGGGAGCGAAGCCATAGCCTGTTTTACCTCCTCAGGGGGCGCTTCGACGTCCACCCACACCGACTCGGTGTGTCCGTCGATCACCGGGACGCGATTGCAGATCGCGCTGACGGTGACGCTCGCGTTAACGACCTTCGTGCCGTTGAACGCCCCGAGAATCTTCGGTGTCTCGGTCTGCATCTTCTCCTCCTCTCCGCCGATATACGGGACGACATTATCGAGGATTGCCATCGACGAGACGCCGGTGTAGCCGGCGCCGGAAACCGCCTGCAAGGTCGCGACCTTGACGTCGGTGAGCCCCAGCTGCATGAGCGGTTTAAGCGTCATGACGAGCATAATAGTGGAGCAGTTCGGATTGGTGACGATGAAACCGCCCCAGCCGCGCTGCGCTTTCTGCAGGTCGATCAATTTCGCGTGGTCTTTGTTGACCTCAGGTATGAGGAGCGGTACGTCATCGAACATCCTGTACGAGGCGGCGTTGCTCGAAACCCCGAAGCCGTCGCGGGCGTAGTCTGCTTCAACTTTTTTGGCGATATCAGCCGGAAGGGACGAAAAAACCAGTTTCACGTCGTCAGGCATGTCGGTTGAGCGTGTCGGAATGACGCGACGGTCACCTATGTTTTCAGGTAGTGGCGTGCTCAACCGCCAATCGACCGCGTCCTTATAGTATTTCCCTGCGCTTCGCTCAGAGGCAGTGACCGCTCCGACCTCAAACCACGGATGTGCCTCAAGGAGTTGGCAAAATCGCTGCCCGACGGCACCGGTGGCGCCAAGCACGCCGACTTGTATTAGCTTAGACATATCTCACCTCACGCTCACGCGATTGCTCCGGATGGGCAGAGATCGACGCAGATGCCACAGTTGACGCGGTCCTCCGCGCTCACCACTAGCACCTCGTCCATGAAACAGCGGCGGCCAGGCACTCTTCGACACAGGTACCACACTGCACGCACGCCTCGCATCGATCAGGACTACCATGTCAACAACCACTATCGGCTCATGAAAAGGCGGTCATATAACCCTTTTGGTCAACGGCCTTGGCCTCGCGGTCGTCGTCGGCATGTAGTCCTGCGAAAGCGTCCTTACGTTGCGAAACGCGTTCAACGGCGCTGGCTGACAATACGCTTGCCGACACGCGCACTCGCCACGGTCGTGAGCGCCCAGAACTGGACAGCATCTCACGACTCGAAGCGCGATGTCAGCAGCCTCATTGCCTTACGCTTTTCGAGTCCCTTTAGAACCGTAGTCAAAGAACTTCTCGACAGTATCGCCCGATGTCCATTCCGCGCGAATCCTCGTTCGCTTCTCAGCTCGCCGCAACGCGGACAGGATCATGCGGTTGAGATCTCGCGCGCTTTCTCCCTCAAGCTCTGCCTCAACGTCGAATCCTTGATCTGTTTGTCTAATGGTCCCTTTGTCGGCGATAAGCTGTTCAAGAACCGGTTTGACGGCTGACGGCTTATCGCTGCTCACCTGCGCCGATACGCGAAACTTCAGTTGCGCCATTTTGCCCTCCCAAAGCGTACGACTCCTCCCGCTATAAAAATCTGCCCGCGAGACCAGAGGTAAAACGCGTGAGGCGGCGTAAGGGCGAGGATCCCAGCGCACATATTAAGCCGGATTGAAACAGAACTGAGATCTACGCACGAGGCGTTGGGCGCTCTCGAGAAAGAGGCGAAAATGACATACTGCAAAGAGTGCGGGCATAAGTTAGGCTTCTTAGAACACGCGGCCGACGGCCTGTGTAACGGTTGCCGACAACGATTAGCGCACGAGCAGGCAGAGAAAGCGCAAAGCGCGGCCATAGCTCCGTATACAGGCGCGGACCTCCCGGTTATCACCGTTACCGACGCGATTATGAAAAAAGGCGAGACGGCGCATTATCGAACCGCGACGGTGCTCAAGGAGATCAAAACGGTCAACCTCGGCTATTCGGGAGCGAGTCACGGCGTCTCGATCCCGCTGCCGGTCAAGGTGGGGGGTTTTCCCGTACGCTATCGCGTGGGCCAATCGCGCGGCCACCTCGTCAAACACGACGAGTTGCTTGAAACGTCGCGCGGCGAGTTGATCGTCAGCAATCAACGCCTATTTTTGAACCCGTTCGCAGGACACAAGCCGTTGAGCGTGCCGCTGCAGAAAATCGCCAGTTTTCACGTCTATGAGAACGGACTCGAAGTGTGGCAGGACGGCAAGGAGCGTCCCTACCTGTTCGTGCTTGACGCGACGGCGAGCGAGATATGCGGGCTTTGCTTGTCGAAAATACTGGAGCTGGCGTAAGAGGGGGAGCCTGAGATTATCGAGCTTGTGCCGCGCAAGCTGGACCCTGATGAGGAGCTTGTCGGTCGTGGTGATGTCCGGACCCGGCTCACAGAAAATAGGTTAGGGCTAACGACAAGCTCTCACCTTAGCAGAACTCAGAAGCGGACCGTGTGAACCACTGAGTCTCGTTAATGGAGATGGACCTATTACCGTCTTATCGATTCCTAATGGCCGACAACAGCAGCTTAAGGCTTCTTTCCCGCCACTTTTATGCTCACCACCGAGTCCGCAAGGTCGCCCAATTCATCAGGAGTCAGGTTGATGGTGTTCCCGATCGCTTGTGCCGTCGGATCGTTTGCCATGCAGTCGAGCGGGAAGGAGGACTCCTCGACGATGCGAACGTCCTCAAATCCGGCGGCCCGAATGGTCTCGAGGTAGGTGTCCTTCATGATTGCCCCGGATAGGCAGCTCACATACGCCGCGGCTGAGTCCTTTACGGCAGGTGGGAGCTCTCTCAGCAAGACCATGTCAGATACCGCAAAGCGGCCGCCGGGCCGCAGCACCCGAAATGCTTCCCTGAAGACGGCGGCCTTGTCGGGGGTGAGGTTAATCACGCAGTTGGAGATCATGACGTCAACAGCACTATCGGCAACGGGCAGGTGCTCCAGCTCTCCTAGCCTGAAGTCAACGTTGCTGTAGCCGCCTTTGCGCGCATTCGCCCGAGCCTTTTCAAGCATCTCGGGGGTCATATCAACGCCGATCACTTTCCCAGCTGCGCCAACCGCGTTTGCGGCTAGGAAACAGTCGAAGCCGGCTCCTGATCCGAGATCAAGCACCGTCTCGCCTTCCTTCAACGAGGCAAGTGCGGTCGGATTGCCGCACCCAAGTCCCAGATTTGCTCCTTTGGGCACTGATGCTAGCTCGTCTTCCTTGTAGCCTATAGCCCGGCTGATGTTGTGCGCCAGATCAACGTTACTGCCACAGCACTGGCTCACAGGGATAAAATTAAGCCTTTCGCCCTTCGCCACCTTCGCATAACCGTCTCTAACTACACGTTTTATCTTCTCTTCTTCCATACGACCGTCACCTCGTTTACGCCAACTCTTTGAAAATCGGGCCTAAAAAGCCCTTGACCGTCGCCGACAGCTCCTCGACCTTGATCAGAGAGATGCAGCAGACCTCGCCGTCTCGCTCGCAGCTGACGGCCGCGAGCTTGTCCCCTGCTCGTATGTGGGCACGGTCGCGCAGCTCTTTAGGAAGCACCATCTGCCCCCGCTCGTCAACGCTCACGACCGCTTCAACCTTGCAGCTATTCTTTCCCGCATCGGCGGGCGCACAACATGAGGCTTCTTCTGTCATAGAACTCTACACAACAGTATAATTATCAGTGTATCTAAACTTTTCTGATAAATCAGAATAATATGAATATTAGCAGAAAAAGGCGTCAACCTAGGCAAATATCAAACGGTGATCACGTGAGTTCGCAGATTAGTCTCAGTCAAACGTTGACTCAAGCCACTCCCTGAGTTGGTCACGCACGCGCCTAAAAGATGCACACGGTGCGCCTTCCCCGGCATTTGGCACGGGATCGTTAAAGGCGTGATGGAGATACTTCTTCCCGCCTGGAAAAATAGGACAACTCTCTTGCACATCGGCACATAGCGTCACAACGTAATCGAAGGTCAGGTCGTCAAACTCGTCCAGCGACTTTGCCCGGTGCGAGCTGATATCGATGCCCAGGTCAGCCATCGCTTCGATCGCACATGCGTGCACCTCGGTGGGTTCATTTCCCGCGCTTTGTGCCTCATACCGGTCAGCGTGCCGGGCGTTGATGAGCCCTTCTGCCATCTGCGATCGCGCTGCGTTATGCGTGCAGAGGAACAGTATCTTTTTCTTGGGCGTCATCTTTTCATCCTAATGTTGGCGCTTGCGCTTGAGTTCATAGACATTCTAAGCCGCGATGAGCAAGTATCGGGACTATCTATCGCAGGAAGTGGCGAAAAATGCTGTTACACACAAGTCGTCGGCAGTCGCGGTCAGCCTTTTTCGAGTGCTTTGGCAAATTCCTCTGCATCGCGCAGGTCCTGTTCGTTTGGCCGCCCTCGCGCGATCCCGCCAACGAGTTTCATCAGCCCGTACGTATCAAACCCCCGGCATGAGAACTCCCCGACGACGGTTAATCCCTTCTCCTCCAACTTACGTTTTAGGGCAGCGTGGTGCGACCCTCCACGCGGGGACCCTCTCGTTGAGAACACAAACGCTTTCTTGTCAAGCGAGGGGAGGTCATCAACCCACCTCAGCAAGGGCTGATAGTGCTTTCCAAATGCGATTCCTGAGCCAAACCCAATGAGGTCATACTCAGCGAGTGTCTCGACGTTCACGTCACCCAAACGGCGAACCTCTGCGTCGAGGACTGCTGCCATCGCATCGGCAATCTTTTTCGTGTTTCCGTGGTGCTGCGACACGCACACGATAAGCGTTTTCATAGGATCATCTATACCAGTAACAGAGTTTCACCATTGCGTTTCGTTTTTGACTACACCTGGCACGATAAAAGAGCATTGCCCGCCGCAATGCTGAGCACCAAGAAGAAGACGGTGATCAGAGTAAGGGCTACCAAACTCCACTTCATAGATAACATGTTTCCAGCGTCATTGAACTACTTTCCGCTACCAGCGCCGATGGTGCTCCGACACCCTACGTTGCGATACTGAGCAAAAAAGTACATTCTAGTTGTCGCGGTCGTGGTCATTTCTTAACTTGCGCGCTGAGCAAAGACGGCTGCGGCCTATAAGTCCTATTTATTTTTGATCTGACGAATCGCCTACTAGCGGGCTTCCTTACGCGAGCCTCTTGATCACGTCCGTTACTGACACAGCGTTAGCGAAGAAGTTATTCCACGCATCCTCTTTGGGATAGTTTCTTATGGTGTACGAGGTTGGGCTGATGTTAGGCAGTTCGTCCCAGCCAAACGGACTTGCTATCGGAAGCCCTGGCTCAGATCGGGCTGCGTAGGGTGCCACCGAAGTCTGCATTGCGGATATCCGGTTGACGTCGATGAAAATTCGGCCCCTTCGTTTCTCCTTGCCAAGCTCCGTCGTCAGTGCTACGTCACTTTTTGCGAGGGTTTGCGCTATTTTCAACGCGAAGTCCCTCACGCCACGGTTGTCAAGCTCCCGCGTGATGGGCACCGCGACGTGGTACCCCCTGCCCCCGGTGGTCATCACGTAAGGCTTAAACTCCAACGCTTCAAGAAACCCCTTCAGTTTAAGTGCGGCGGACCGAAGCGACGGTAAATCAGGCAGTGACGGATCCAGATCAAATATCATTTTGTCGGGAATTTCCGGCCTGTCAGCTCTCGTCACCATGATGTGGGGAACCACGACCTGATTGCCGATGTACACGATGCCTGCTTCATCCTTGACGATCAAATAGCAGGTCATAGTGCCTTTATGCGTGAGACATTTGCTCTCAAGCCAATCAGGAAAATAGTCGGGCATATTTTTTTGGAAGAATTTCTCGCCGCTGACCCCTTCGGGAAACCTAAACATGGAGATGAGCCGATCCTCTACGTGGGGCAGCATCAGTGGCGCGATGTTTCGATAGTATTCGACGAGCGCAGCTTTCGGGATTCCCGTGTCAAGCTCCTTCTGGGGGTTCGTCACGTGGATTCGGTGTCCGCCGACGTCTATTTCGTCGCTCAGGCGATGCTCCTCCGCCTTCTTGACGATTATCCAGTCGTTGTCGAGGCGGGTGAACGCGTAGGTCCCGTTCAGTTTGTCGCCCTTCAGGTAGATTATGAAATGGCCCTTTTCCAACGCTTCGTCAAGAGGCTGGACCTTTCCATCTTTAATCGTAACGTTAACGAATTTTCCCTTGTCCCATATTTCGACCGTCCCTGCACCGTATTCGCCTTCAGGTATCTCGCCGGAAAAATCGGCGTAGGCGACGGGATGATCCTCAGTCCTGATTGCGCGCCTTTTACCCCGTGGATCGTCTGACAGCCCCTTGGGCACCGCCCAGCTTTTAAGAACCCCGTCATGCTCAAGCCGCAAATCAAAATGTATCCGCCTGGCGTTATGCTTCTGTATCACATACACCGACTGTTCGCTTTGCAATTCGTCAGGCTCAGGCTCACCTGTCTTCGCAAAGTCCCGTTTCTTCCTGTACTCGTCAAGCACCGCTACGCACCTGGTCTATCGTGCACTCGTCGGCAGGCTTATCGTCCCGCATCCTTACGAAGACTGGCGCCCTTAGTCGATTATCTTTCGTGTACTGCAAATACCTGACTTCACACACCTTATCGGGTATAACTAGCTGCACATTCTTCGGAGCGGCGACGTCGCTGCGTGCGCGAACAAGCTCCTTCGCTAGCTCGCCAAGGAGTGACTCGCTAAAGCCCGTGCCCACCTGGCCGACGTAGGTGAGCGTCCCCGCGTCGTATAACCCGAGCGCCAGCGACGCTATCGTCCGTGTCTTCGTGAGGTATCCGATGATGACGCAATCGACGGTTTTCTCATCCTTGATTTTGAGCCAGGCGCGTGACCGCCCGGTAACATAGGCGCTTTCCTTTTTCTTTGCCATCACCCCTTCCAGATGGCGTGCGGTTACCACGTCCCAGAGTCGCTCACCGTCATCCGTGCTGGGCATTGTCTGCAGGTTTCTCCCCTCTTGGACGACCTCCGAAAGCAGCCGTTTTCTCGTTGACAGCGGCAGCGTTTTTAGGTTCCTGCCTTCCAGTTCGAGCACGTCAAACGCGACGTACGTGGCCGGCCGACGCTGGTGCTTCCGTCCCTGCAGCAGCGAGAACGACGGGCTCCCCTTTTCATCATAGATCACGATCTCTCCATCGAGCACGCAATCAGCCTTGATGAGGTCGCCAAACGCAAGTTCGGGAAACTCACGGGTGATGTCCCGGTTGTTTCGTGAGGTAAAGCGAAGCGTTCCTGCCTTTTTTTCGCAGAGCGCCCTGTAGCCGTCCAGCTTAGGCTCAAAGATATACTCGGTAGACGTAAGAATCTCTTTTGTGCCAGTGGCGGCGAGCATCATTTCAGGCTTGCCTTGAGTGCTTCAACAAGGTTCTCCTCTGCGGTGCGGGGATATTCCCTCTTATGGATCGCGATCGTTTCTCCGCGTGCTTTTCTCTCGACGAGCTCCTTGAGGCCCTCCTCGAAGGTATCGTGAAATCTCGTGATGTCAAACTCATCGACCGTAATCTGGCCTATAAGCTGTCGCGCGAGATCCATCTCGACCTGTGAGAGCTGCGGCGGCTCATCAAGCCCATCGACCTGCATAAGGTCCCGTATCTCATAATCATAATTCAGCGTTGTCAGCAGCAGCCCCTGCCTGTACGCCTCGATCGCACAAACGTGTTCCTTTTCCCGCATAACAAACCTGCCGATCGCGGTCTCGGCGGTCTGCTGGAGCACGTCTCTGAACAGGAAATACGTCTTGTCCTTTGGCCGTTCTGGGCCCGCGTAGTAATGCGCGTTGAAATAAATCGGGTCGATTTGATGGGAATGAACAAACTCCACGATTTCTATCCACGTAGATTTTTCAGGCCTGATAGACTGAAGCTCGTCGTCACTGATGACCACATATTCGTCTGGCGAGACCTCGATCCCCTTCACGATCTCGTCTTGGGACACTTCCTGTGTGCACGCGTCGCACCATTTTTTGTAACGAATCGGTGAGAGCTTGTCCTTGTGCAAGAGCCGTGTTTTGAGTGGTTTCTGTTCGACTGCCGAGTAGAGTTTTATCGGGATGTTCACCAGTCCAAACGCTATTGATCCTTTCCAGAGTGATTTCATTTTGACGCACCGGTTTTTTAACGATAAGCGAATCAGGTCGTCATCTTCTTTTAAGTAACGCTCGCTTTCTGAGCAGACTTGTGTGCGTACCGCTCGAGATGACATTACATCGTTTGTGTTACGCTAAATGGGCACTTTTGTCAGTCTTTTTTCTCTCGCACGAGTTACCTCACCGTCTTTCGCCGCGGCCCGCCTTTTTGCTCGGCGGCGATCTTCGCAAGCTTTTTCAAACTGTGGAGAGTTCAGTGCTATGGAGTCCTATCATGCCAACCCCTCTCGACGTCAAAGGAACGATAACACAGAAGACGGCCCTGATTATCCTTGTCGTCGTCGTCGCCGGGCTCTTACTGGCGTTCACGCCACTCAGAGTGGTTGGGTACGTCCTTTTGACCATAGGCGCCGCCCTCTACGTTTTCGCGAGCGTCCGCACCATGGTACAACACCACAGGTAACGTCACACATCGAGCTTGCGAAAGGCATTTCACAGGCTCTCCCGCGATGCTATTTTCACCGGATTAAAAACCTCAGTCGACTGCAACTATGGCCTCTACCATTTTACACGGCCTCAAGAACAGCTTGCCGGGCTACCCCACGGATGACAGGGCAGACAAGATCCCGACGTAGGCACACGTCAGTGTCAAAATGGAGCCATAAAAAATGAGCAACGTTTTCGAGAGCATTAATTTGCCTGGTCTCGGTACTTCTATGCCGGCCTCGTACCGAGCAGTCATACTAAAAAACTCGTCGCCTGTGTTGAGCTTATTTGCGACGATCTCGTTGTATAGTGCCCTATACGTCTTTTTTTGCCGCAGAAAATACGCGTCTAGATACCAAAAAATGAGCACAGCAAAAACAGCAATTAGCGCCTGATATAACGTGCTGCTCAGCAACAGAATTATACCGAGCACAGCCACGGTCCATCCCTTGATGATGAACGAATTAGTCGCCATGCGGCTTATGATGTGTTGAATAGTTCCGATCGTTTCCAGTTCGTATGAGGACCTCTCACCCTGCATCGGCTATCACGTTTTCAGTACAGAAAATGACGTAATACGTAAAACGTGACCGTCAGAAGTTAAGTGTTTCCGCTTAAATGCGTCGAATAACTCAAGGACGTTCTGCTCGTAAACTAACTGCTGGCGAGATAGCTTACTTTTGATTCTCAACTACGTACACGGCATCCCTAAAAAAAGCCACGCTTGCCGCGGCGCTATGACAGCGCGAAATGTCCGCCCCGACTCTTGTTGCGAAAACGCCAGATAGGACACTTGCAGTTCAGAAGATCACATAGCGATTGCAGCGTACGCAGAGAAACTATGCATAAACAAATGTGCGCCGGTACAACCCAGCCGCACTGATTAGATGCGCGTCCAGAGCTCCAAACTAGGCCCCCATATCACATGATTGACGGAGGTGTCTGTTTGATCCAAATGCAAGCTCGAGCGCAGTTGACTACCAGACGATCCAACAAGGCCGTGCCCCTTTTTTGAAAGTCGTCAAAAAAGCCTTTGGAGAAGCCTGGAAAGGTCTCAAACCGTGCATATTTGCCGAAACGAGCTCTGCTGAAATCGGTTCACATGCGCGTCTAGGTGACGGTGGTTATGATCACGGAGCTGAAGGCCTCGTGCCACGGAGCTTCTGGTGAGTAGGTGCGGAAGTAGCAGGTGCTGGGCGGCTCATACGCCTAATATCGTACTACCAAGAGCGGGCACGTGGCGACAACGTTACGTAGCGATGGCCAGCCGGACCACTTGACGCCGTTCCACCATTTGTGCCACAGCGCGCCGTCCGTACCCTGTGTAAAGACGTCGAGACGGCCTGCGTTCTATGAGCTGGCCGCTGGTCCTGTACCGGCAGGAAGCTGCCCGCCGAGAGGGTTCCAGCTAGACCATGCCGCGCTGTTCCAATCCTTGTACCAGAGGGCGCCGTCGGTGCCGCGCGCAAAGACGTCTATCAGACCACTGCCCGGTGAGGTCGCAGCGGGTGACGATGTCAGGGACCCGCCCAGGGATTCCCAGCCGGACCACTTGACGCCGTTCCACCATTTGTGCCACAGCGCGCCGTCCGTACCCTGTGTAAAGACGTCGAGACGGCCTGAGCCCCATGAGCAAGCTGCTGGTCCTGTACCGGCAGGAAGCTGCCCGCCAAGAGAGTGCCAGCTAGACCATGCCGCGCCGTTCCAATCCTTGTACCAGAGGCCGTTGTCGGTGCCGCGCGCAAAGACGTCTATCAGACCACTGCCCGGTGAGGTCGCAGCGGGTGACGATGTCAGGGACCCGCCCAGGGATTCCCAGCCGGACCACGACGTGCCAGTATACCATTTATGCCACAGGGCGCCATCCGTTCCTTGTACAAAGACGTCGAGACGACCGGGGCCCCATGAGCAGGCCGCTGGTCCTGTACCGACAGGAATCTGCCCGCCGAGAGGATTCCAGGCGTTCCAGGTGGCCCCATTATTCGTTGTAGTCCTCGACCAGAGGGCGCCGTCGGTGCCGCGCGCAAAGACGTCTATCAGACCACTGCCCGGTGAGGTCGCAGCGGGTGACGATGTCAGGGACCCGCTGAGGGATTGCCAGCCGGACCACCCTGACCCTGATTGATACTTGGACCAGAGCGCTTGGTCGGTGCCCTGCGCAAAGAGGTGGACAGGTGCAGGCTCAAGCGCATCGATTGTAGACTTTAACGTCGCCGCGTTCGTCGGATATACCGAAGAACTGGCCACATTGCCTGCCGGGCTGATCACGTAGACCGTCGGCGTTGATGCGACTCCGTACGCGGAACCTACGCTGCTTCCCCCAGATAGGATGGGCCACGATGCCCCCGTCGCTTGGACAAACCCCTGATCGTCCGAGATAGACCCACCAGCGATTTCGACGCCTAAGAACTGAACATTCGGGTCGTTCTTGTAATAGGTGTTGTACAGGGGCACAAGGGTATTTTTAGCGTCGTCTTGACAAGCGGTGCAAGCATATCCAAAAAAGTCAATGACGACGACCTTTCCGCGGTATTGGCTGAGCGTGTGGCTGGTGCCCGAAAGATCCGTCAACTGAAAATTTGGGGCCGCCTGTCCGTTCGCCAGAAGTGCAAGAGCCGGTGCTGCTGTAGCCGCAATCAGCAACGCGGTGATCGCGATCAATAGAACTATTCGCTTTGTTGCCATGTTGTCTGTCTCCGAGAAAGATGAGTGAGGTCAAGCCAGTACCTCCATACAAAATAGCAGAGGTAATAAGTTTTACGATTCGCGGGCAAGAGAGTTATCGCCGGAATCGCCTCTGATTCGGCGAAAAAAGGCACACGCGTGCCGCCCGCCGCAGCGACGCCACGATTCAGCGCATGGGCTGGCTGGGAAGCAGCCGCGCGGACGGCGCCTGCGATTGGTCCATTATATTGCGCCGCTCGACGAACGTTGTGCACTGCGTTCGTTAAGCGCTCTGCGGCACGCTTGCAAAGTGTGGCCGTTTCTTACCAGAGCTGCTATTTCACACGATCACGTCGAAATCGGCACGCGCACATTAGCACCCGCATACGTCCTATCAGCTCCCAACATCGAAACGGTTAAGGCCAAAAGACCCCAACTAATATGCGGAGCGGTTCCGGTTTATACGCGACCAGGCTCCGCTCCAACTACGATCACTTCGCTTCTTCGTGTCTATCGTTGTGTGGTATCGCGCCAGAGCTCTGCGCTCCGAAAACCGCGCGGATGGCTGAAGCGTCGCTACGCCGAAGGCCGGCGGTTCACCCAAACGACTAACCAGAACGCAGGGAAAGAGTTCCAATGCTGTGCGTTCTTCACGCTTTTTTTGAAGCTCGTCCACGTTTGCTCTGGTCCCTTTTCGGCTCTTTGTTTCACCTTCCTTACAAAAAGCTCAACGTGACGCGCAACGTGGGTGGTAGCGGATCGCCATGTTGCTGTGCTTTTCGTGTATGCACTTCTATCGGCTCTGCCCCGTGCCCGAAAAAATGGAGCCCAAGCGGCACTTTGCTAGTCACCCATCGTACCGTCCCGAAGGCTGTGCTCAGTTTGAACCAGTGAAGTTCAAACGGGACGAAGATTACACACTTCATAAGCAGCCAAAAAAAGCCACGTAACGACGACGAGCTCCATGGTGCTTCGGAAGTCTCTCTGTGAAGCACCTTGGACATCGGCTGGACACGTTATCCCTTCCCTGCCCAGCTCCGATCAATCGCGACGTCGACATCGAGCGGGACATTTCGCAGAAACTCAGCCCCCGCCCCTCGCATGTGGTAGGCGACGGTGTCGGCAATCTCGGCAGCGCGTACCTGTGGCGCTTCGACTAGCACCTCGTCGTGCACACAGCAGACGATTTTTGCCCTCGTAGGGCGTAATGCTTCGTGGAGCGTGGTCACCGCCCGTTTCATAATATCCACAGCAGTTCCCTGAACTCGGGTGTTTAACAGTTCGGTCAGCTTTGGGTCTTGGCCATCCTCCCACCTGCGTATTCTCCCGCTCAAGGTCCGGATCGAGATCAGCGGTGTGGTGCTCACGCTGCGGTGGAACGCCCGCACGCCTGAATACGCATCAAAGAAACGCCGGCGAAACTCGATCGCATCCTCGAGGGTAAAGTGCACCCCATAGATGTAATTCGCATATCGCCGTAAGCTCCGTGCGCCCATTCCGTAGATGAGGCCGATGTTCAGCACCTTTGCGATAAGGCGCTCGTCCTTCGTCACCTGGTCAAGGGGCGTATCGAGCACGAGCGACGCGGTCAACCGATGCAAGTCCTCCCCTCGTTGGAACGCCCGCGTCATGGCCTCATCACCGCTGATGTCGGCGACGACCCGCAGCTCAAATTGCGCGTAGTCGGCGATTACGAGGCGATGATCACGTGCCGCAACGAAGCACCCCCTCACCGCATCGTCTCGTGGAATCTGCTGCAGGTTGGGATTGCGGCATGCGAATCTCCCGTTCACCGTGCCGACCTGAAGAAAGGTGGGATGTATCCTCCCCGTCAACGGATGGACGTGCCGGGGGAGGGCATCCAAAAAGCCGTTTTTGAGCTTTAAGACGTGCTTGTAGCGAATATAATGGGGTATTGCGGGGTGGAGCTCCTCATACTTACGCAACTCGTCCTCTCGCACGTTGCGGACGGGAACGCCCGCGCTTCTGAAGGCGTGCTTCACCTGCTGGGGGCTGCCGAGATTGATGGCGGCGACGTCACCGAGGGTACGCTGTCCCGACGTCGTCAGCTCACGACACACCTCGTGCGCGAGGTCCTCCTCCAACTCGTTATAGGTGTCCTGCAACGTCCGCCACTGCCCCATATCCATGAGCATGCCGTTGCGCTCCATTGCCGCAACCGCGGGGAGGCAGTTGCATTCTAAGCGCATGCAGTCAGTGAGGCCTGCACTCTCGATACGCTCCGATAACGTCGCATGGAGGCTCAAGACCACGCCGACCGTTTGCCCCGCACATCGAAGTTGCCGCTCGGTGAGGGCCCCGGCTCGAAAACTGCCGCACGATTCCGGCGTGTGCTCGTCAAGATACGCTCGTGCTACGGTTTTCAGATCGTGTTTTGCCTCCAGCCCGCCCTTAAGCAGTTGCGAGGCAAGCATCGTGTCGAAATAGGGGCGTGAGAGGTCAAATCCGGCTTGATAGAGGAACTTGAGCGCGAGCTTTCCGTTGTGCATTACCTTGACGGCCGGTGTCGAGAAGAGGCCGTGCAGCTTCGCCAACCCCTCTTGAGGCACCTGAGCACAATCAATAACGGCCGGAGGATGGCCGTGTATGGCCAATTGGAGCGTCCGTATCCGATCAACAAAGGTGTCGGGACCCGTGGTTCCGAGCGCTATAGCCACGACCGACGAAGGTGCGATACGCTCAATGATGGCAGTAAGATGCCCCGCAGTGGCGACATACTCGTACGGCGGCGAAACGCTTCGGTGGGACAGCGCTTCACCTAAGTCTGCACGTTTAATACGTGTGTACAACGCCTTGAGCTCCCCCTTGCACGTATTGCCTTGTTATTATTGACGCGTGTATCTTCGAACGATATCCCCTCAACCGTGATAAACGCGAGATGGGTGCTCTGTCTCTTTCTTGAGAGCTGTATGTTTTGTCCAAAAGAAGGATGAAAGTATTTAGTCGCGCACCACGAACGCAAAGACGAGTACGCAACCTACACAACAAACTCTGGCGCGTCTCCGCGAGGAATCGCAGCACTGCTTATGGCCGCTTGCTTCTTGGTCTATCAAGTTGGTTTATCAAGTAAAACTGATAATCATCAAGATAAATTGATATAGGATAAGGTACACTTAACCGATGGGATCTAGAGGCGGCTTCGACAACGGCATGGCGGGCGGTTGTACCCCCTTCGTGGGCTTGACGCGGTTGATGTGAAAATCAAGCTACGCGCGGATCCATCATCTCCTCCCGATGCATGCTCGCACGAGTGGGCGCCGATTTCGCGAGGGGCGTGGTACTTCCGTCTGCCTATCACCGGCTCGTGCCCCGTACCGCAGGACACTGTAGCCTCCGTGTACTCGAATTCGCCTCAAGATTCGTTCTTGTCGTTTTTGGGGTATTAGCATGAACATAACACCAAAAAAAGCAGCGTGCGTCGTCATTTGCGCTGTACTCCTCGCTACGTTGGGGGCGGGGTGCACACAGTCGTCAAACCAAACAACTCCATCGGGCGGCATCACGGTTACCGATGATGCCGGAAGAAACGTCACCATCGCTCAAACACCTCATCGTATTATTTCACTCGCTCCTTCCATTACGGAAGACTTGTTCGCCCTCGGACTGGGCAACAAGGTGGTTGGCGTCGACAGCTATAGCGACTATCCACAAGCGGCTCTCAATATCACAAAAGTAGGCGGATTCAGCACGCCTAGCGTTGAGAAGATCATTTCCGTCAATCCTGATATCGTCTTTGCAAGTAACCTGAGCGCCTCCGTGATCCCGACGCTTGCTGCCGATGGGATACCCACGGTCGTCCTCAACCCAACCAGCCTTACCGGCATACTGAACGACCTCTCATTGATCGGCAACGTGACTAGTAGTACCGGAAACAGCAGTGCACTTGTTGCGAATTTGACGCAAAGAATGGTGAACGTGGAAAACCTCCCGATTGTTTCACATCCGCGCATGCTCTATCTCGTCTACTGGAACCCAGCATATACGGCGGCCAACGACACCTATGAGAATAGTATTGTCACTGCTGCGGGGGGCACAAACATCGCGGCGCAGGCAAACCTAACTGGGTATCCTACCATGAGCAAGGAATCGATAATTGCTCTCAACCCTCAGATAATTGTCTGCAACGGTGGGATGAATAGTACGGCAATTCAACAGGTCAAGTCAGACCCGACCCTCTCTAACCTCGATGCTGTCAAGAACGGCAAGGTTTACATCGTGAACACCGACATCATATCCCATGCTGGGCCACGCGCCTTCGATGTACTGGACTGGATGGCCGCAATTCTTCGCGAGCCAGCATCGGTGCCGGCCAACGCGTCGACGGACTTAATTGTTACGCCAACACCCACTCCCGTCCCCGGGTAACTCGGGCACGTCCTTCGCGTGAAAATAAACGATGTAAATGAAAGTGCTTATGGTTTAGGTTTTCGCATTTAGTTGCGAAATACTTCAACAGCTCAAGTCAGCCTCTTATGGTGGATGCCGTCAAGGACGGCAAGGTTTACATCGTGAACACCGACATCATATCCCATGCTGGGCCACGCGCCTTCGATGTACTGGACTGGATGGCCGCAATTCTTCGCGAGCCAGCATCGTAGGTATTTACACGCGCGCAAAGTCCAGCATGAGAGACGCGATTGCACTCCCCCATGAAACGAAACGCGACGCTCCCCGTGCTTGCAGCTGCTCTACTCGTGACGGTCGTGATGAGCATCGCTATTGGCCAGGTATGGATAGCTCCGCAACAGATAGCGGCAATGCTCTCCAATTTGGTCGTCCCCGTAAACCACACGTGGTCTCAAGCTGATGCAATCATCGTATTTCAGATACGCTTCCCCCGAACCTTGATGGCGCTCCTCGTGGGGGCCGGTCTCGCCGTCGCAGGCGTCGCTATGCAGGCCCTTTTTAAAAACCCGCTGGCAGATCCTTATGTGCTAGGGGCGTCAAGCGGTGCTGGGTTTGGTGCCGCCCTCATCATCTCACTTGGGGTGTTGGGTGCGATCTACATCCCGGTCGCGGCGTTCGCGGGCGCCGTAATCGCTACTTTTACGGTATACGCGCTGTCCATGATCGGCCCGAGAAGCTCAGTCACGCTGCTGCTGCTTTCGGGCATTGCGATCGGAACCTTCTTTTCAGCATTGATCTCATACCTAATGTTCGTCGCGGGGCAAAATCTGACAGCACTCGTTTTTTGGCTCATGGGGGGGCTGTGGGCGAGCACCTGGCAGTACGTGGAAATAACATTCCCGGTGATTCTCGTCGGGACAATCATCCTCTACGCATACGCGCGCGATTTAAATCTGATGCTGTCTGGGGAAGAAGCAGCGCAGCACCTAGGCGTAAGCGTGGAGAACCTCAAGAGGATCCTATTGGTAACCGTTTCGTTCATAGTGGGGGTAACTGTCGCTTTCTGCGGCATCATCGGGTTTGTCGGGCTCATCGTGCCGCACGTGGTGCGGACGTTTACGGGTCCGGATCATAAGGCGCTTATTCCCGCTTCCGCACTCTTCGGCGGTATTTTGCTCATCTGGGCCGACATTGTCGCACGGTCCGCTATACCTGGTGAGGAAATGCCCGTTGGCATTATCACGGCGTTGCTTGGCGCCCCGTTTTTTTTGTATCTGGTGAGGAGGAGGAGGAAAAACATCTTTTAAATGCTGCCGCACATACAACGGACGAGGAAACGGTTAATGCGTATGCTCGGTGAAGAACGTGGCTCTGAAACAGGGGGACCTGGACGTGTGGAGGTCGATGGCGTTGACTGCTACTACCTTCAGACTCAAGCGCTCATTAACGCTCAACTGACGGTCAGGCCTGGCGAGGTCATCGGTCTCGTCGGCCCTAACGGGTCAGGCAAGACGACGCTCATTAAGGCAATCAGCGGGGTGCTGAAGCCGCAAGTCGGCATCATAACGCTCGATGATGTAGATGTTTACCGGATTAAGCCGAAACGACTCGCACAACAGATGGCGGTCGTGCCGCAGAGCACCGACATGTTTTTTTTTGATTTTACAGTCGAGGAGGTCGTGCTTATGGGTAGGAATCCCCACATCAGCTTCCTCGGAACCGAATCGACGCACGATTTTGACGCGGTGCAAAAAGCGTTAGCGATGACCGATGTCGCTCGGTTTGCCGATCGCAAGATTAACGAGCTCTCAGGTGGGGAGCAACAGCGCGTCATCATTGCCCGCGCGTTGGCCCAAGAACCCAAGATCCTCCTTCTTGACGAGGCGACATCACAGCTTGACATTGGGATCAAGATTGAGATCTTTGATCTTGTGAGGCGCCTTGCGGCTTCTGGCATTGCGGTTATCGCCGCGATTCACGATCTCAATCTCGCCGCTCAGTACTGTGATCGACTGCTGCTGTTAAAACGTGGAGAGATTCTCGCTGACGGCACCGTCGAGGAGGTATTAACGCAAGAGCACATCGCAGAAGCGTTTGGCGTCTCAGCGCTCGTGAGAAAACACCCGATTACGAACGCTTTTTCGATTACCCTTCTCCCGCAGCACACTCCCGGAGCGCGCAGCTCTGCAAAGGTGCACGTCATTCCCGGCGGGGGCAAAGGGGCACCTATAATCCACGCGCTTGTCCAACGGGGTTTGAGCGTCTCAGCGGGCGCGGTGAATACACTCGACACCGATTATGATGTTGCGCAGTACTTTAGCATTGAATGCGCCGTCGAAGCACCGTTTTCGCCCATTTCGAGCGAGGTGCACGACCGTAACCTGCAACTTATACGGGAAGCATCCATCGTCGTGCTGCCTAACATCTGCTTCGGGCCGGCGAACCTAAAGAACCTCGAAGCAGCTGAACTTGCAGCAGACAAGCTTGTGATAGTGGAAGAGACGCCGATAGAAAGCCGCGATTTTACGCACGGTGTTGCGCAACGAATATATGGGGACCTACGATGCAACAGCCCCGTTTTCGCAGAGCTCGCGACGCTCCTAGCATATGTTGAAGCACACATCGGATGGCGGCGTTTCGACGCGTAACCCTTGACGGTGAACAACCGTGGAATATGAGATAGTAGATCGGGTCTTAGTCCTGAAGGGCAGCTTTGAGGCCCTGAGCACTGGCGTTGATGGCGGCAGAAGAGCGACAAAAAACATCCTAAACATCCAGGTTCCCCACGATTTCTCTCACGACGATCCGAAGAGCTATGTTGAGGGAGTAGCCGCATCGGTGAAGCTCGATGGAGGCTACGTCGCGCTTCTTACCGCAGTTGAAATGAAAAACGTGCAGATTCTAAACGATGCGTGCGTCACGGTGTTTATCACTGCAGGGCTCACGAATCCGTCATCTTTTGGCACAATCAACATAATCGTCATATCCTCTGCAACGCTGAGCGAAGGGGCGATCGCAGGGACGATAATTACCGCCACGGAAGCGAAGACGCACGCTCTTCTCGATAAGGGATTGCGTTTCACGGGCACGACGAGCGATGCTATTGTAGTCGCATATGAAAAGAGTCGCGACGGTGAACCGATTTTGTACAGCGGACCTGCGACCGCCTTTGGAGGCAGGGTTGCAAAACTCGTCAGAATAGGAGTAAAAGACGCATTGAAAGCTCATTATGGAAGCGATGACGTTGAAAAAGCAATCTCTGACCAAGCAGTAATCGACTGAACAAACTAGCCAGTCAAGATCTGGCTACCTTGACGGGCACACGCCCGTCCTCTCTTTTTCTACTACCAAAGATTTAAGCTGATCTAGCATGAAATATTACGCGTTAAAGATCTCCTATAGTGAATATCATAATTGAAAAAGTCTAGGAGATGTGCGAGAACATGAATTTCAACTATGTACCAACTACTTGCCCCTACTGCGGCTGTGGTTGCGGTTTAAACCTTGTTGTTCAAGACGGAAAGCTTGCAGGTGTTGAAACCTGGAAGCGACATCCCGTAAGCGAGGGCAAACTCTGTCCAAAGGGGCTCGCGTGCGACGAATTCGTTCACAGCGAAGAACGACTCACTGTGCCTCTGATCAAAAAAGATGGCAAGTTCGTCGAGTCTTCGTGGGACGAAGCCCTGGCCTTAGTTGCCTCGAAGTTCAAGGCGACGCAGGAACAGTATGGGCCCAATTCGGTGGCGTTTCTATCTTCTGCGAGGACGACAAACGAAGAGAACTACTTGATGAACAAGCTGGCGAGAGCGGGCTTCCACACCAACTACCTTGATCACTGTGCGAGGCTGTGCCACGGTCCCACGGTATCCGGACTCGCGCGCTCGTTCGGCTCCGGTGCGATGACAAACTCCATTGCCGACATTGCAGAAGCAAACTGTATATTCGTCATCGGTTCGAACACCATGGAGCAGCACCCGCTCATCGGTAGGAGTATCATCAGGGCGAAACAGAAAGGCGCGAAAATCATCGTCGCTGACCCAAGATTCTCAACGACCGCTAAGCTCGCGGACATCCACGTGCCCCTCAAACCCGGCACAGACGTCGCACTTCTGAACTCAATGATGTATTGGATCATTGAGGAAGGAAAGGAAGACAAAGAATTCATCGCTGAGCGAACGAAGGGATTTGATGAGCTCAAGGAGGTCGTCAAAAACTACGCAGACGTTCAAGACATAACAACGGTGCCTCCTGAACTCGTTAAGGAAGTGGCCATGGCCTACGCGGATGCTGATGCCACGGCGTTGATTTACTCAATGGGAATCACGCAGCATACCACCGGCACGGACAACGTGCTTTCGACTTCAAACATTGCGATGTTGACGGGCAACATCGGCAGGCCCGGCACAGGCGTTAACCCACTGAGAGGACAGAACAACGTGCAAGGAGCGTGCGATATGGGAGCGCTGCCTGTCGTGTACTCTGGATACCAGTCCGTGGCCGTTGATGCAACGCGCCAAAAGATGGAAGAGTTCTGGGGAGTCAAAGACTTGCCAGCTGCAGGCGGTCTAACCGTCACTGAGATGCTGGGAGCCGCCGGCGATGAGATCAAGAACATGTACATCGTCGGAGAGAATCCGATGATGTCAGACCCCAACCTCACCCACGTCGCTGAGTGTCTTAAGAAGCTCGATTTCCTCGTAGTCCAGGATATCTTCCTAACAGAGACTGGTGAACTCGCTGACGTCGTACTGCCAGGCGCGTGTTGGGCGGAAAAGGAAGGCACGTTTACGAGCACCGAAAGACGCGTCCAACGCGTGAGAAAGGCAGTTGAGCCACCCGGCGAAGCAAAGGCTGACTGGGAAATCATTTGCGCCCTTGCGGACAAGTTAGGGATCCCTGGTTTCAACTACGAGAGTGCCGAACAGATATTCGAAGAAGTCAGACAGGTGACACCGCAGTACGCAGGAATGACCTACGCACGGCTGGAAAAGCCAGAAGCACTACATTGGCCGTGCCCGACCGAAGAACATCCCGGAACGCCGATTCTCCATACAGCGAAGTTTTCAGCGCCTGATGGACTGGGAACCTTCGTCGGAGTGGAGTGGAAGCCGCCTGCAGAAGTGACTGACGCGGACTATCCGTTCATCCTCACTACCGGGCGTATATTGTTCCACTACCACACCGGAACTATGACGAGACGGTCGCCAACGCTTGACCATGAAGTCCCGACGGGTTACGTTGAGATCAGCCCGGAAGACGCCGCTGAACTTGGCATAGCTAAGGGGGACATGGTAAAGGTGCGAACGCGACGCGGCGAGGTCACAACACCTGCCAACGTCACGAAAGATATTCCAAAAGGGATACTGTTTATGCCGTTCCACTTCAAGGAAGCGGCAGCGAACGTGCTGACAAATTCTGCTCTCGATCCGGTTGCTAAGATGCCCGAGCTGAAGGTCTGCGCAGCGGCTCTTGAAGCCGCTTAGAAGGAGGTGCAGAAAAATGGTTAAAGTAGGAGATATGTTTTACGCGCAAGCGGCCGACAGCGCGATTCAGGAGAAAGGTGAGTGTGGCGGCGCCGTTACTGCAATACTCACATCAGCATTAGAACAGAACTTAGTCGACGGAGCATTGGTTATAAAGAAGGGCGAAAGCATCTACGATGGCATTCCCTTTTTTGCGACGACTAAGGAAGAGATAGCCGAAGCTGCAGGTTCATTACATTGCGCACCGACTCTCAGCGCAAAGGTAATCAAGAATTACCTCAATGGGGCGCGCGATACGCGCGTCGCCGTCACGTGCAAACCGTGCGACGCCCGCGCTATTGTTGAGATGGCCAAACGTAACCAGATTAATCGAGACAATGTCTATATGGTCGGGATGAATTGCGCAGGGACGATGCCTCCCGTACCTGCACGCGCGATGATACGACAATTCTATGACATCGATCCCGATGATGTGGTAAAAGAGGAGATCGCTAAGGGGAAGCTTATCGTGCAGACCAAGGATGGCGAACACAAAGAGGTCTCTATAGATACGTTGGAGGAGGCAGGCTACGGCAGGCGCAAGAACTGCCAACGATGCGAATTTAACATCCCGCGGATGGCCGACATAGCGTGCGGCAACTGGGGCGTTATCGGCCCTGATGCAGGAAAGGCAACCTTCATCGAAGTATTCACAGAAAAAGGCCAAAAGTTGCTTGATACGGCAAATGCAGCCGGAGCCCTAACTCTGACCGACGCGCCACCTGAAGGGATCGCACTGCGTGAGAAGTTAGACGGAATAATGATAAAAATGGCGCGCAAATTTAGGGCCGCGCAATTTGCCAAGTTTGACGGCGATAATAGGTTCGAAAAGCTCTTCGCTGAATTAGACAACTGTATACTGTGTAGAAACTGCATTATCAATTGTCCGATATGCTACTGCGAGGAGTGCTTTACGAAAAAAGATTACGTCATGCAGCAAGGCCACTTGCCTCCTGAGCCGATGTTTCATCTCACGCGATTGCTGCACATAGCGCCATCGTGTGTGGACTGTGGCCAGTGTGAGGACGGTTGTCCCGCTGAAATCCCAATTGCTACCATCACTCACATGGTACAAACGGAGCTTCAGAAAACTACAGGCTACGTGCCAGGACGGTCAATGGAGGACCCAATACCTTTATCTGAATGGCTGGTGGAGGAAGAATGAGTCAAGTGGAAGTTACACAATCGAGCGAACAGAAATGGGAACCCCATATCTTAACCTTCTGCTGCAACTGGTGCTCCTACGCCGGCGCGGATGGAGCGGGTACCTCGCGAATGCAGTACGCGTCGAACGCGCGCGTCATACGGGTGATGTGCACAGGAAGGCTGAACCCAATGTTCATAGTGCAAGGGTTCCTCTCTGGTGCTGACATAGTGATGGTGCTCGGCTGCCACTTTGGCGACTGCCATTACCTGAAGGGCAACTTTGCCTGCAATGCGCGCATGACCCTGCTCAAACCCTATTTACAGGCAATCGGGATCAATCCTGAGCGGCTGTACTGGGATCAAATCTCCGCGTCAGAAGGGGTCAAGTTCGCCGAAACGATGGATAATATCGTCAAAAAGGCACAAGAGTTAGGACCCATTGCCAATGAACTTGGCGTGCACGCGCACGGCGCACGACAGAATAAGAAGGCGCGAGCGACCGCCGAAGATATATCCGATTGGTAGCGCTTGCTACAATCGATCGAATGTATAAGAAAGATTCTCTCCCACATCCTTGTAATCTGAGAGGATGATACGCGACATTTTTCGGTTGAGTTGGTTCTTACACTCTTGACCCAGTGAAGAACCCAACCACTGCGCCACCCTCTCGATTACTTCCGCAGGTGGTGCTATCGCCGCCTCAGCAAATATTTGCCTAGATTGTCTATAGATGTGTGCGACCCCTCAATCGCGAGCAATCCCCAGTTCTACGGAAAACGGCAGAAATACGGGTAGAGTCACAATTTAGCCGTATTACTGTGACCACCGCTTTAGGATTGGCGTGGAAAGAGAATCGAGACAAAAACAGAGACTTAGACGAAGGAGAAGGTGAGCAAACCGTGATAACGCTGGATCAAATAGAAGGGAGTGCATGGAGGGCTTGGAATGCGCTAAAAAGCCTCCATTGTGACTTTGAGTTTTTTGACGATATTGACGCACAAGAGAGAGCGCAACTGAAGGAAGAGATTCGAGCCCACCTCGAATTCTATGCTGATCTGTGTGAGAGGTTCGATACTACGGACACACTAATCGAGCGGTCAGAACGAGCCATGCGAGAGATAGATGAGCAGAGAACGCTGAGGCACCGTGGGTATTGATAATCTACACGAGACTCACGAGACTCACGAGACTCACCCAGTGTCTGGGCTTTGTTGTTTATGAGCCGTAAATGAGAACCCCTCGACGATCGGTGCTCGAAACAACGTGATGAGTCGTATTGTCACACAAGAAGACATTGAGAGCTAACAATAGTTGACGCTATGTTGCCTCGATTTGGCAATTTGCATAAGAGTTCGATTGCCGCATACTGTCAGACTATCCCCGAAGTTTGCCGACTGCTATCTATACTTGACAACAGCAAATAGCAGCGCGATTTCCTAGAACGAGCATTTGCAGAATATCCGCTAGTTCAGATCATTTGCTGAGTTTGGCTCTGATTTAAGCGTTCGTCTTTCGGGATTGCATTACTCTCTTCAGCTGCTAAGCTTTTTTTGGCTCATAGGAGAGCACGTAAACAGGCGTTGAGGTGTGACCAAAAAATATGTCACGCGCATTAACATACCGGCTCATCATTGGTGCTATCGGGAGCAGGGGCGCGTGTCCTTGCTGTCAAAGATTAACCGGGGGGTAAACAAGATGAAGGACATTAAACTGAGTGAAATTGTCGAGAGTAGCTACTGCCGCTGCGATCTCCATTCCGCCTGTGTCAAGGGAGAGAATAATGACACCCTCACATGCGCCAAATGTACAGCTGACACTTTAGAGAAATCACCAGATCTTGATATCAATCGCAGGAAGTATGGGAGGTATCGTCCCTCCCTTCTTATCTCTTTTTTTTCGAGAACTAACCTTGATTGACGCACGCAGTAACGTGAGGACGCGCGTTCAACGCCACAATCCCTTGAAAGGATAGCGTCGCAATTAGGTCGGAGTAGTTTTATGAGCGGCGAATCTCGTCAGTCTGATGGTCGCCCTTCGCCTAACTGTCCTTGTAGATTTCGAGCACAGAAATCGCAGCTTTGCGCTTCGTCAATTGGCTCTTTCATTCGCAATTTACGCGGCTATGGTCTTGTCCTTGTACTGTAACTTCATATTCGCGATCGCATGCGTATTTCTTAAATTAAAGGCGATCACGCTGTCGCCTAAGAGAGGCGGTACAGTCAGGGGCTTGCGAGAGATGTGCGAGAAGGTAGAGTTTTAATTTTCCTTCCTCTTTGAGTGAAACCTCCCCACATCATTGTGCCTCGCGAGCTTAAACTATATATTGCGCATATATCAGTTGTAGTTGATGATAGGATGCACGAACCTGCTACTCAGAACCGCTAGTGTAGACTCGTCACGTCCAACCAAAGCAAGTCGACAGCTCCATTATGCGGGGAACCACGGACCGGTCATCGTATGGAGCGTTACGAAAAAGTGCAACCTCGCGTGCTCGCATTGCTATATCGATGCGGCGGCTGCAGCTGCGTCCGATGAGCTGAACACCGATGAAGCGTACAAGCTCATAGATGATGCAGCGACCCTGCACCCCCCTGTTATGCTTTTTTCTGGAGGTGAGCCGCTCGTACGAGGTGATACCGTTGAGCTCTGCGCATATGCCGTCTCTAAAGGATTGAGAGTTGGCCTCTCTACCAATGGAACCCTCATCACACGAGATTACGCTCGAAGGATCGCAGAGGCGGGCGTTTCTTATGTCGGCGTCAGTATTGACGGGGTTGAAGCTACGCACGACAGGTTCAGAAACGAAAGAGGCGCGTTTAGGAAAGCACTTGAAGGACTGAAAAACGCGAGAGATGCGGGCATAAAAACGGGCATACGGTTTACGGTCAACCGGCACAACGTCTCTGACCTGCCTGCAGTTACCGATCTTCTTATTCGGCACCAGATCCCCCGCTTTTGCCTGTATCATCTCGTGTACGCAGGGAGGGCGAGTGCCGAGATGGATATCACCAACGAAACACGAGTTGAGGTGGTGGACTACCTCATTCAACGAACTAAAACGCTTGCAGACCACGGAATCGAGGTACTTACCACCGATAACCACGCAGATGGCATCTACATACTGAATTCGGTCGAAAGTGCCGATAAGAGCAGTGTGATGTCCCTCCTGACCGCGCACGGGGGCTGCTCCGCAGGACAGAAGATCGTCAACATCGATCCAAATGGAAACGTGCGGCCCTGCCAGTTCTGGGAGGAAGGAGTGGGCAACGTGCGACACAGCAGCTTGAGCACCATATGGAACAGCCAGAATGAACTCCTTTCGATGTTACGTGACAAAAAATCGCACCTTAGGGGGCGTTGCAGCACCTGTGGGTATGTGGAGGTGTGCGGTGGCTGCAGGGTGCGAGCATCCAGAATGGGCGATCTCTGGGGAGCGGATCCGAGCTGCTACCTCAGCGATGAGATGATACGAGGTGGCAGCACATGAAGATGCCCGCCGTCGTAGCGTGGGAAGTCGCCCGAGAATGCAACCTTGCGTGTCGCTTCTGCAAGGCAGATGCAGGAGGAACTAAAAGAAGCAAACGAAGCAGCAGGAATGAGCTTACCACTGATGAAGCGTGCACATTTGTCGACGAACTCTCAACGTTTCACCCTCTTCTCATCCTCACTGGCGGCGAACCGCTTTTACGAAAGGATGTTGACATCGTGATAGAGCACGCTGCAACGTCTGGGGTGAGAACCGCGCTTGCAACAAACGGGACGTTGGTCAACAAAAAGAGGGCAAGAAGGCTGAGAGACGCGGGACTCACTACAGCTTCGATTAGCATTGACGGTGCAGATGCTCAATCCCACGATTCGTTACGAGGTGTGAGTGGGGCGTATCGCGATGCACTTAACGGAGCTAAGGCATTGAAAGAGGCGGGGATTACGTTTCAGATCAATACCACGGTCACCAACGCTAACGTAGCGTCGCTGCCTCGCATCTATGACGTGGTGCGTAAATCCGGCGCATCGGTGTGGCACGTCTTTGCCCTTGTACCTACCGGCAGAGGCCGTGTGACAGATCTCGTCTCAAAGTCTGACTATTATGAGACGCTCAAATGGCTTGATGAACGTGACAGGAATGGGGCTCTTCCCATACGACCAACGTGCACCCCGCAGTACCGGCTAAACGAGAGACGTAAAGGATGCCTTGCGGGTTTGAGTTACGTCTTCGTGACGAGCAGCGGCACGGTCCAACCCTGCGGGTATTTCCCGGTGCCTGCGGGAGACATAAGACGCACGAGCTTTAGCGAGATATGGGAGAGCTCCCCCCTTTTAGCGTCACTGCGCGACCCCTCAGCATTTACAGGGGCGTGCAAAACGTGCAGTTATTCAGACACGTGCAGGGGCTGCCGTGCTCGGGCGCACGCAATGAGCGGTGATTACCTTGGTGACGACCCGTATTGTGGCGGTGTGTGGACGTGAGAACCTTTGATGCGCTTGACTCACAACTGATAAACCTGCTGCAGTACGAGTTCCCGCTAGCAAAAGAACCATACAGAGAGCTTGCGACGAGGCTCGACACGTCTGAAGACGAAATCCTCGCCAGAGTTCGAAGGCTAAAAACCGATGGTGTGATACGGGAGATCGGCCCCATCTTCAATTCAAAAATGATCGGGCTCGCAAGCACGCTTGTTGCCTTACGAGTTCCGGAACACGCAGTCGATAGGGCTGCTCAAATCATCAACTCGTATGCAGGGGTGACACACAATTATGAGCGGGAAGGCGAGTACAATATCTGGTTTACCATTACCGCGGCATCCGAAGAAGGGCTTGCCTCGACGCTTGAAGAAATAAAAGGGAAAATACACCCGCTGGATTCGCTTGTAGTCCCAATTAAGCGAGTTCTCAAGCTAAAAACAAATTTCAAGCTGTAAGACGTGCACGAGAAGAGCAATAACGAAGCAGCAGACAGTCGAATAATACGCTGTTTGCACCGCGGTTTAGCAATAGAGGGTAGGCCGTTCCTCACACTTGCACAAGAGCTCGGAACAACAGAAGATGAGCTGTTAGAGGTCATACGTTCATTAATTGCTGATGGCGTCATTAGGCGATATGGTGCAGTAGTGAGGCATGAACAGGTAGGGTACTCGTCAAACGTCCTCGTTGCGTGGAAAATTCCAGAACAGCGAATTGATGAATTTGAAGCGGTAATACAGGATCTAACAGAGGTAAGTCACGGGTATGAACGAGTGAGCTACCCTGAATGGCCGTATAATGTCTACACAATGATTCACGGTCATTCAAAAGACGAGTGCCTCGGCGTGGTAGAGCGTATTTGTAGCGCCATTAAGATAAAAGAGTACATCTTACTTTTTACTAAAAGGGAATTTAAGAAGCGTAAACTCGATTTAGAGGGACTTTAGATCCAGTCAAGTTGTACGGCGTCGAGGAGCAGGTAAAAGATAAGCTACATAGGACTCTCGCAAGGCCTTGCAGATGCGTTGAGGTAGCCAATAATTCTATTTTGCTATTTTTGCAATCATTATTACGCAAATCTGCAAGACATTCCACTGCAGAGCCTTAATCATTTTAAAGACGCCTATGAAAGACGATTCGACCAGTTAATAGCTCGTAGGAAAGGGGGGAAACGAACAAGGGGTACCTTCTCTTTTCGTTCCTGATGAGACTATTTATGCTGCCGCGTAAGTTTCGGCGTTATCCATCGGTGGCCAAATCGCGTGCGTAACGTCGCGCCTGCTCGACAGGTAATAATCCCGCGGCGAGAACATGCTGAAAGCAAAAAAAAGAACGAAGTGAAGAGGACACAGAACAACCCCGTTCACAACCCCTGCAACGCCTGTACTTCTTGAATAATGTGGTTCACTTCCGAATAGACCCTCGCCTGTGCCGGGCAGTTTGTGACGAGGTCATTCTTATCCGGCCTACCGGCCTTTGCACACCTGTCGGTCTTGGTGAGCGTGGCTTTTTGTAGCTTATCGATCGCAGTGGTGTATTTGCTCGTTCTGACTGCTTTGATCACCGGATTGAGATCGTTGTTGAGCGTTTTTGCGTGGCGCTGATTGCTCCAAATTAGGCGTGGATTATTACTATTACATCAATTAGTGTGTTTTTAGTGTTACTAATCGATAGTTTTTTATAACTACTCGCGGTTATTTCAGTCTGATAATAACATGCACATACCAGACGGGTACTTAGGACCATTAACTTACGTGGCAATGTATATCGTTATGATCCCGATTTGGCTTTATGCCGGAACGTGGCTGCGTAAAAACCTCAAATCCAAACAAGTGCCCTATCTGGCGCTAGCCGCTGCTTTCTCGTTTGTCATCATGATGTTCAACGTGCCTATACCAGGGGGGAGCGCCGGCCACGCGGTAGGCAGCGCGTTGGTAGCAATCATATTAGGCCCCTGGGTTGCGGTCGTGACGACATCAGTGGCGCTCCTCATACAATGCTTACTTTTCGGCGATGGGGGTATCACGGCTTTTGGAGCGAACTGTTTCAACATGGCCGTCGTCATACCCTTCGTTGCATTCTATAGTTACAAGTTGATCAGCGGAAAAACAGAAATTACCTCAAGGCGAAGAGCGCTGGGTGCGGGGATCGGCGGATGGCTCGGTTTGACGGTCGCTGCTGGCTTCGCTGGTTTTGAGATGGGTATCCAACCCATACTCGAGCACACTGCCGATGGCGCGCCCCTTTACATGCCATACGGGCTCGGTATAACTGTACCGGCGATGCTCTTTAGCCACGCTTTTTTCTTCAGCATTCTAGAAGCGATCATTACGGCATTGGCCTTCGGGTACATAGCACGGACTGATCCAACGATTATATTCAACTACAAGAGGGCTGGAGAGAAAAAAGGAGGCGTCAGAACCACGTCACCAGCGTGACACGAGGTGACATTCTTGGATAGACTGCTAAGAAACTTGCTGATAGTATTCGTCGTACTAATCGTACTGGTGCCCATCGGCTTGCTTGCAAGTGGCACTGCATACGGTGAGTGGAGTGCCGATAAGCTGCAAGGACTGGTAGGATTTGTTCCCGCAGGTGTTGCCAGTCTGTCCGGTTTGTGGCACGCCCCCTTACCAGATTACGGCTTGCCCGCCTTATCAGATACGTTCCTTGGCCAAAGCCTCGGATACTATGCATCGGCAATCATCGGGGCGGTGCTCTGCGGAGGAGTTTTCATCCTAATTGGAAGAGCTTTGACAAGAAATGCCCCTAAGAATGAAGAATAGCCGCGAGTCTGTTCGTTTTTTCCTCTTTTTTTATCTGTTAGCGAATAAAAAAGCGTGAATACCGCCACATTTATAACGTGCCGCGCATCATTGCTGATACTAAAACCTTCTTTTTAAAAAATGCAGTTTGGGACTTAATGCTCGTGATGATTCTCTCCGTCGTGCGAATGCAGATGCTCGTGCATAAGCTTGCCGTGCCGGTGCATATGCTTGTGAATCAGGTTTGCGGACGTCAGTAGTTCAAGATTGTTCATCACCTTATCACAGTTGGCGTCCGCTTTGATAGTGTGATCCTCACCGAAGACAATGGCCCTCGTGCTTATCTGTTCTACGATATCTAGATCGTGGGTAGCCGTGATGATCGTTTTCCCCGCTTTAGCCAAGTCCTGCAGAAGCTCAATAAGCCACAGTTGGCTGCGTGGGTCTAAACCTCCGGTCGGCTCATCCAACAATAGCACATCGGGGTTAATCGAGAGTATCGAAGCGATGCATACCTTCTTTTTCTCACCGCCGCTCAGCGTATGTGGCGCCCGGTCCCTTAAACTGGAAATCCCCATCATCGAAATGACCTCCTCAGTGCGCTTCTTGACCTCATCTTTAGGCAGGCCGAGCTGTAGTGGGCCAAAGGCGATCTCGTCGAAGACTGTGGAGGAGAACAGCTGGATGTCCGGGTTCTGGAATACGATGCCTACCTTTTTTCGGAAATAGCGGCCGAACTCGTTATCCTCGAGCGAGTTGAACGCCTCTTCAGTCACCGGTTTACCGAACGCATAAAACTCACCCGACGTCGGGTATACCAGAGCATTCAATATGGAGAGGAGCGTGGATTTTCCACTGCCGTTGGCCCCCATTATCGAAATCTGCTCTCCTGCTGTCATCGTTAAGTTCACGCTGTTCAACGCCTCGAACTTTTCCAAGTATGTGTAAGAAACGTCGTGTAAATCGAAGATTGTCTCCATGGCTTGGTCCTATTTGAGAACGTCAGATCCTGATGATATTTTGAGAGATCAGCGCTAACATCGAGCTGAACATTAGCACGGTTGCGATCGCGGCGTAGTCTCTTTTGCGCACGGCATAATCGTGCAAGAGCTTCACGTCACCATTAAAGCCCCTGGAGATCATAGCGTCGTGAACCTTGTTGCTCATGTCCAACGATTTCACGAGCATATAGCCAACGCGGCCCGCCACCCACCTTTGCTCGTCCCGCACAGACAGACTCTTAATCGTCCTGCTCTTTTTAGCCGTAAAAAAGTCCCTCACCGTATCCATGAGCAAAAAGATGTACCTGTAGCACATGTCGAGTGTAAGGACGTATACCTTCGGGACACGAAGCGATCGAAGCGATTTGAAGAGCACGTCACGCTGAGTTGTCAGAAACAGGAGCACGGCGATAGACACGCACGTAGCGACTCGCAGGATGAACGTGAGAGCGAACATCGTGCCCTGCCTGGTGATGTAGATCGTGCTGGGGAGCAGGATCGGTCCGAGATGTGCCCCGCTACCGAGAGTCGCGACGGTGACCAAACTATCGCCTGCCATAAAAACATTAAAGAGAATTGGCAGTACGATGATGCCCGCAAAAATAGGAACGAATACCCATACGCGCTTGATGAAGAATGATATTTCTATCTTACTGAGGTACGCGAATAGGAGGATCAACAGATAGGAGACGAACAGCACCCGGATGTCCCTCGTCAAGCTCACGGCCACAACGAGCATGATAGCAGAGATCAACTTCACTCGGGGATCAAGGCTTTGCAACAAACCATCACGTTTTGCAAAGTCCTCGGAGATGAGGCTCTCCTGGAAGAAGTTGAGCACGCCAGAGATCGACTTCTCGACAAAGCTCTTTTTCTTGCCGACACTGACGGCGCAACACTGACACGGGCCTATTTCGACCTCGTTCATCCACTCAGGCAGCATGGGGTTAACTGAAGTCTTTACCAGGTGATATCGTGTTAAGCTTCACGTATTTGACGCCCTTAAGAGCCATCACCCTCTCCGCGACCTCTTTAATGCTCCTTCCCTCACCGTGCAACATGATAATCTCCAAGCAATTATCATGGTCGAGATGGATGTGCACAGAACTCGTAATCAGACCCATATGGACGTGCTGTATCTCGGTCAGGTCGTCGGTCAGCCCTCGCTGGTCGTGTTCATAAACAAGCGAGATGATCCCTATGCGTTCCCCCTCGACCTCAGTCATCCACTTATAGTTCACGATATAATTCCGTATGGCATCTCGTATGGCCTCAGAGCGCGATGAGTACCCCCGCTCTGAGATGATCTCGTCGAACCGATCCAAAAGGTCATTCGGTAGGGACACACATGTTCGCACTAATTGCTTATCCATCAAATTCACCGCATAATTTGTAATACTTCTTTTTCAAACAGTATTACTTCTGGCCAGAAAAGTGTTTCGATTGCGGGCTTGTTGTCGCGTGCGCTCGAAACCTTTTGCCCGCTTTAACGCTCGTTACCACCAAAAGGGATCACGCCTTTCTTGCTCGATTTGCCACTGCATCGGTAGAAAAAGCTCACGAAAGGCTTGTTTGTTTAGTCAGTCGTAAGTATGCTAGCAGATGATGCAAGTTAGTATTTAGTACGTCGATGATGCGAGCTAGATCCATAGAACCTCTTCACCGACTCGAGCGAGCACTTACTATCCCCTATTTGGGAACGCGACCCAAAAAAAGCGTGCCGTTAGAAAATGTTGCCGAATTACGTGCACGCTATCTGCGGTGTTTGAGAAGAACCACAAGTGCAGCTATTAGAAGCCCGGCCACGGCATACGGTGTTTCAAATCCTGGAAGTCCTGTTCCATTGCTGCTTTGATTGAAGGTCGCTGTGGTACTCTGGTTCAGGCCACTCGACGACGATGTGGAAGGTGTGGGTGTAACGGCACTTGCAAGAATAATGGTTCCGTAGCTCGAAATTGGCTGCATGAGCGGGTACTTATCGCCATATGATGATGGCGTGCTTCCGATCCCGGTGCCGTTAGAGTCGTTGCCTTTGTAATCCGAGTAGTAATTACTCATATATCCCGTTCGGTTGATGCCGCCGTACGTATAGGCTAGCTTTTCCGGCGAGTTCAGAATCGCGGCCGATGCATCACTTGTCGCGACCGTTTGGTTCACGAAGTTGTTAAGATAGATCTGATTGCCCTGTGCATTGAGGATTAAAATCCCGAGCTGGCTATTGCCGCCGATCGTGTTGAAGCTAAGCGTGTTATTATTGGATGCTTCACCGAGGCGGACGCCAATCTGCTCGTCCGCGTGTATGGTGTTATTTGAGATGTCGTTGCCAGACGAATGGAATAGGGAAATTCCGTAGACGTGATTATCGCTGAGATTATTCTGTGTGACATTGTTGGAATCACTATAGTACAAGTAGATGCCATCGCTGTATGTCGCGTTGTTACCGCCGCCGGTCTCGCCAGTTGCCACGTTGTTCGCTATTGTATTGGACGTAGCATAGTCACAGTAGACACCATAATGATTGTTGGCTAGGTTGTTATTGCTCACGACGCTGTTCGTCGCGTTGGCGAGATATACTGCGAAGACGTTGCCGTGCTCGGTAATGTTAGTTATAGCGCAGGAAGCAACACCGGCAACATTGACACCAGATTCGCCGCCGCTTATGGTCAATCCGTCAATGTGCACGCCGGGGCTCGTTATCAGGAACACATCTTTGCTCGAATCGGCTGCATTCACTGTCGCGTTTCCTGTTATCGTTAGTGGTTTGCTCACTACCACGTTTTCGGTGTACGTGCCGGCCGCGACGAGCACCGTGTCGCCCGGTTTCGCAGCATCCACTGCTTGTTGAATGGTTTTGAATTGCCCTCCGGCACCGACAGTCATGGTTGCCGCGCTCGCTGGAACTGCCAGAGCAGCACACAGAATCAGAGCTACAGCAGCAAGCAACAGAGAGTTAGAGACCAATTTCGTGCGCCGCATGTCGAGGGCTGATCACTCCAAAAACTACGCTTGAGGCTTTACGTTACTACGCGAGCGTGGATATAAAGTTGGCGCTGAGCGCCAATGCTGCCTTGCTTTGATGGATGGTCATTACGGGCACGTGCAACGCGTAATAACCGTGCGTCTTCGATGGCCTGTGCAGTGCACGGGCCTCTGTTCAATGACCCCCGAACAACAGCCTATATATGAACAGACGACAAAAAGCTTCAAGGTGATACGCTGCTCCCTCCCGTTACGTTACGGCACGTGAAAGCACTCACTGATTGCACAGGAATACTGCAACACGCAAAATACGCGATTCCGAACAGATTTGAAGGTTATTGCGTTGATGACAACGTCAGAGCGTTGCTTGTGACGGCGAAGCACTACAGTTTGTTTCGAGATGAGTCGAGTTTCGACTTGTTGAGGACCTACATGGCCTTTACTTTTCACGCGCAGAATGACGACGGTACGATGCGCAATTTCATGAGCTACCAAAGGAACTTCCTCGACAGCGTAGGTTCCGATGAAGCTTTGGGCAGGACGCTCTGGGCGTGCGGATACACGAGCGCTTCGCATCTCCCTAAGAGCGTTCAAGAAGTTGCGCACGTCATTTTTGAACGCGCGGCGACGCACGCGACCAGCAAGTTGTCCTTACGAGGAATGGCCTACTGCCTACTCGGCTTCTATTGCTCAAAAGGGTTATTTGAAGGTGCGAAAGAGAGAATCAGAGCGCTTGCAGTAGAGATTCTGCGCAGCTACGAGGATACCCGAGCTCCAGACTGGGAGTGGTTCGAAGACTTCATGTCGTACTCGAACGCTCGGCTGTCCCAGGCGATGCTGCTTGCCTATGATGTAGTGGGCGATGAGCAACTCCTTGCTTGCGGCGAAAGCACCCTACAGTTCCTGTGGGATCAAGTGGTAACCTCAAACAGTGTGATAAATGTCATCGGAAACAACGGCTGGTACGTCCGCGGAAAACATAGAGCGCTCGGCGACGAACAGGCTATCGATGTCGGGGCACTTGTCGAGGCATTCTTAGACGCTTACAGGATCACCGGCAAGCGACAGTACTACCAAAACGCGCTGAAGTGTTTTAGCTGGTTCACCGGCAACAATCTGCTCAAGCTGCCAATTTATGATGATGGTACAGGCGGTTGTTTTGATGGTCTCTCGCTTGAAAACGGAGTTAATCAGAACCTTGGTGCTGAGTCTACGATCGCCTACCTCTTGTGCAGACTGGCATTTGAAGAGGTCGAAAAGCCGTCCCCAAGTCGCGCAAAGTCCATGGAAAACGGATGAGTCAAAGCAGAATTCTGCAAAGCCCTTTAAGCATAAAAAAGCTCAAAGAATAGCGCAGGCAAATAAAAGTCACTGGTGCGAATCTATGCAGAACCTTATTGCCCAACAACCCGAAGACTACGTCAAATCAGCGATGAAGGTTATCGCCGCGAATGTGCAGGCCATAGCTGATGAAATAGACTATTCTGAGGTAAAAACACTTTTCACAGGTATCCTAGCCGCGCAGCAGAACCACAAGCGCCTATTTGTCATGGGTGCCGGCCGATCAGGACTCGTCGTTAAGGGCTTTGCCATGCGATTGATGCATTTGGGATTCAACGTTTATGTGGTTGGAGAGACGGTGACCCCAGCCGTTGAAACGGATGATCTTCTTATCGTTATATCGGGCTCCGGAGAGACCAAATCAATCAATGAGATGAGCGCCCTCGCAAAAGCGAAAGGCACACGACTCGCCGCAGTAACGTCAAATAGGGACTCAACACTTGGAACTATTTCTGACGCTATTGTCGTCGTGAAGGGACGAACGAAAGCAAGCGGCATGGACTTTATGGAGCGACAAGTCGTCGGCTCGCACATATCGTTTGCTCCCCTCGGCACAATGTTTGAAATAAGCACCATGGTATTTTTAGACGGCATCATTGCTGCTCTTATGGAGATAACAAAAAAGAGTGAGGAGGATTTGAAGAAAAAGCACGCGACCCTCGAATAAGCCTTTTTTTGCAAGATGCTGATCAACAGCTCGTCAAAAAAGAGTTATTGCTCTGACACGTGAAGCAAAATATGCCCGAGCTCGGGCAAGATGAGGGCTTCCATCGCGAGTGTCACGGCGTTTGGGGAGCCAGGAAGACAGAAAATAGCTGTGTTTCCTATGATGCCGCTTGTAGCTCGTGTGAGCATGGCAGAAGAGCCGATTTTTCCGTAGCTGATGCTTCTGAATAGCTCGCCAAAACCTGGAATTTCTTTTTGAAGCATTTGCTGAACGGCCTCGATGGTCACGTCGCGCGGGGCGAGTCCGGTCCCCCCTGTTGTGATGATCACATCGGTATTACTGATGAGGGCCCTCACGCACGCGATAATTGACTCTGCTTCGTCCGATATCAGCGCGTACGAATGAAACTTGTGGCCTGCGCTTTTTAAGAGGTCGATAATGATTCGGCCGGATACGTCTTCGGCCTCTTCTGGTGTCTTAGCGCCCCCGTATTTCGCAAATCGAGACGTGCTGATCGAGATTACGCCAACTTCATAGCGCTTGTTCACGGCGGCCTTATGGTGAGTCTGTGACCGCTGGCGTCGCATATACTTGGATTGCGTTAGTGCGTATATAGCATTTCTGACGGGAGATTCTGCACAAGACGCAGACGCCACGTTAATAAGTATAATAAGAGGCGTTGCCTAATCTTTCAGTTATGCGTGTCATCGCATTAGACGTCGGTACAGGAACCCAAGATGTGCTCCTGTACGACTCGAGCTTAGTCACAGAGAATAACGTAAAAATGGTGATGCCTTCCCAAACTGCAATAGTCGCCAACCGTATCAGGTCTGTTACGGAGCAGGGACGCAGCTTGTTCTTGTGCGGCGAGACGATGGGAGGTGGGCCGAGCAGCACAGCCGTTCGAGCTCACTTGCAGGGCGGATATTCAGTTTATGCAACGCCGCTTGCAGCAAAAACGCTCAATGATGATCTTGATAAAGTCCGATCGTGGGGGGTGAAGATAACACCGGCACAGCCGACAACAGACTGTGTTCGAATAGAGCTGAACGATGTGGACGTTCCCGCACTGAGAGCCGCGCTTCAACAATTCGACGTTAGTCTGCCTACAATGTGCGCAGTGGCGTGTCAAGATCACGGTGAGAGCTCCGGGAGTAATAGGATTTTTCGTTTTCAGCACTTCAAGCGCCTGATCGCTGCAGGTGGTGGGTTGACCAGTTTTTGCTACGTAGATGGCCGGATCCCCAACTATTTGACTCGACTAAAGGCCGTATATCGGACGCTAGAGGGGAATGAAATGCAGCAGATCTTAGTGATGGATACCGGTCCGGCCGCAATATTGGGTGCGCTGTGTGATGATGTAGTGGCTGAGCACGCACGGGAACCTCATATCATTGTAAACGTGGGAAACGGTCACACTCTCGCAGCTATGCTCGATCAAAAGAGGATCATCGGCATGTTTGAACACCACACGTCCTTGATCAATACAGAAAAACTCGACTATTTTTTGTCACTGTTTATGGACGGTAAATTAACGAATGAACGTGTTTTTCAAGATGGGGGACACGGTTGTTACATACACGAAACCGGATACCAAGAGATAGATCGAGCTTTTAGAGAGCGAAGCTTCTGGGTAACCACCTTAGGACCTCGACGAGGGATCATGAGGAAATCTCGACTGAGTCCATATTTTGCAGCACCAGGTGGCGACATGATGTTAGCGGGGTGTTATGGATTGGTAGCCGGTTTCAATAATTCGGTCTAATCTGTCTCCCTCGATCAAAAAGAGCATAAATTACACACACCCCCCATGTTTGCGCATCCATAAAACTTTAGATATTAAATATTAAAACAAATTTATACAAAGATTTATATATTAATAGATTATTACCGCTACAACACGCTATTTTTTATAATCTATTACCAAACAAAATCCTATTTTTTATTTCTACAGTAGAAAACATGGGGTGAGTCTTGAGCCCTTTCCACATGCAACAAAGGTATGCCAAAAAGAGGAACGAGTTTTCCGCCCTACGTTAAGCAACTCGTGCGCAGCGTCATAGATTGGCGAGGATAACATCGTTTCGAAGCAAAATGAAACCCGAATCAAGGCTCTAGGAAGCGATCGATATAAGCCCACGATTACTTAGCAGCTTAATAGGAATACAAGTAGTAGGGTTTGCAGTGGAAGAAATCGTCATTTCCTGTGGAAATGTAGGTTGTATTGCAGTGGAAATATAACTTTAGAAATCATAAACTTTATTAACTCACGTTTCCACTATACGGTAGGACTAAGCGGATGGCTCTGAGTAGTCAGTTATCGTTGCTAGAATTCAGTGCCTCCAGCAAGCATTCGCTTCCTCTGTTGAAATTGGAGGCAGAAAGTTGGAAGGACTTTTTGACAACCTTTTAGAAAGCAAACCTGTTTTCAAAGATAAGGAAGTGTTGAGGCCATCCTACACGCCGAGCTATCTGCCTCATAGGCGCGATCAACTCAACTCGATTGCTATCATTTTAGTCGTCGCGCTCAGAGGAGAGACTCCCTCGAATATTCTTGTGTACGGCAAAACCGGCACAGGGAAAACGGCTTGCGCTAAATATGTAGGCAGAGAATTGATGGAAGTCGGCGCATCGCGAGGAGTTCCGTGTACCGTTGCATACATAAATTGCGAAGTGGTCGATACCCAGTACCGCGTCCTTGCTTATCTGGCTCGCCAGTTCAACAAAGATGTGCCGATGACGGGGTGGCCAACAGATCAAGTCTATTCAGAGTTTATTGAAGCACTCAACGCTCAAGGCGGGAGCGTCATAATAATTCTTGACGAGCTTGACAAGTTGGTCCGAAAAAGCGGGGACGATGTGCTTTACAACTTGTCGCGAATTAACCTCGAGCTCAACGACACCCGGGTAAGTCTGATTGGAATCTCCAACGACTTGAAGTTTACAGAATATCTTGACCCTCGCGTCAGAAGCTCCCTCGCCGAAGAAGAGTTAATATTTCCACCGTATGACGCCAATCAACTGCGAGACATCCTCGAAGAGCGAGCGCGCCTCGCCTTCAAAGAACACGCGTTGCACCACGAAGTCATTCCGCTCTGTGCAGCCCTGGCCGCTCAGGAGCACGGGGATGCCAGACGTGCGCTCGATTTGCTGAGAGTATCAGGAGAATTCGCTGAACGCGTGAATGCCGACAGCGTTAAGGAGGAGCACGTTCGGACCGCTCAGATGCGAATAGAACTCAATAGAGTCGCAGAGGTGGTTCGCACGCTCCCTACCCAAGCGAAACTGGTGCTGTATAGCATAATCACGCTTCATCAAAACGGAGCGCGAAGCGCAACAACCGGTGAGGTAAACCGAGTGTATGAAACGCTTTGCAGACAGATAGACCTCGACGTGTTGACTAAAAGGCGAATCACCGATTTAATAATGGAGCTGGATTTGCTCGGAATAATCAGCACAAAAGTTGTCAGCAAAGGCAGATACGGCAGAACAAAGGAAATATCTCTCTCGGTTCCCCTAGACGAAACGTTTCGGGTTTTGTTAGAAGATTATCGATTGGAAGCTTTAGACGGAACACGATTCACAAGAAAATCAGTCAAGGAAAGCTGATTCTAACCTTCTTGATAACCAGGGTTGAGCTTGGAACAGGCTCGCGGCGACCAAGACAAACGCTGTCGCCTCGTTTTTCTGTAAGTGTTGTTTCCTCCACCACAACGCTTTTAAATTGTGAACAATTACGACAGTTGTAAACGCTCGCCCCTAGGCAACTGATCGATTAAACGTAGCTTTCCGATCATTCAGCGATGTGATTCAAGTGGCCGATTTCAACAGTGAAAATCGATTTTTTCAAAACATTTACGACGATGACTCCGTCGTATGGATGGGGCAAAATACCAACCATTTTCCTACCCCACAAGCGATCAAGCGGGCCATGGTGAATGCCATCGACAAAGAGGAATACCACAAATACCCGCCACCGTATGGGCTAGAGGAGTTACGGGCCCTCATACTCCAAGACTTGAATTTGAGCTCACCCCACGAAGTCCACGTGACGGAGGGCGGTACAGAGTCGCTTTACCAGGTGACACGCACCCTGCTGCATCCCGGTGACGTCATGATCTCGACAGATCCTGGTTACTACGTTATTCATAAGTTTGCCGAACTAAGCGGAGCCAAAGTTCTTGACCTACCGATCTACTCAGCAGATACTAGCTACAAATTGACGCCGGACATGGTAAATGAGGCGATGAGCAAGCGAACTAAGATGCTGACTCTCGTTGACCCTTTGAACCCGCTGGGCGTAACCTACACGGCAAAGGACGTCAAGGCGTTTTGTGAAATCGCTCAAGACGCGGGCGTTTATTTGTTGAACGACGTGACCTACCGAGACGTGGCAAAACTCCATACTCTTGCCGCCGACTTTTATCCTGAGGGAACGATAACCATCTACAGTTTTTCAAAAAACTGCGGTTTAGCAGGGTTACGGCTGGGGGCGCACATCGCAACAAACGAGCTTATAGAGCGAATGGTCCGGTACAAGATAAATGACCTCGGTACCTCAATTGTTAGTCAAATTGCCGGAATTGCAGCCCTCAAGACCAAACTCGATTGGCTCCCGACGGTAGTTGAGACTATCATGGCAAATCAAGCTATCATAAAGGATGCTGTCGACAAAATACGAGGAGCGTATCTCCCCGTTTATCCGTCACAGGGAAGCATGTTTGTTATTGATATCTCAGGCACAGGCAAGACTCCTGAAACCATCGCAGACACGATGCTGAAACGCGGTTTTTTCATTAGAGCAGCTGAGTACACCACGCGAAGATTTGTCGACAAGTATGTGCGTGTAAGCTTTGCCATCCCTAAGGAGCAGGTTGAGCGATTCGCGATCGAGTTTTCGAGCATTTTTTAGCATGAAGCACTGCCTCAACCGCGGAATTCTGGTGGCAATTGAGGGAATAGACGGCGTGGGAAAAACAACGCAGTCCATCAGACTAGTAGAGAGATTAACAGCCCTTGGCCTCAACGCCGTCCGCTTTTTCGAGCCGACTAATGAAACCCAGGAGGCACAACAGATACGTCGAACGCTTGAGCACGGCTCCCCCAAGAATCCCAGCGACTTAGTTGACCTTTTTCTGGCCGATCGAAGGCACGATGTGGAGAACCACATAATGCCCGCGCTACGAGAAAAGAAGATCGTCGTAATGGACAGATACTTCTTGTCTACCGCAGCATATCAGTCAGACAGTAGACCGTGGCAAGAGATACTAGAGATGAATCGAGAATTCGCACCGGAGCCGGACATTAATTTCATCATCAACTGGCCTGCAGATATAGCCATGACCCTTATTGAAAAACGCGATAATGGGTTGACTACTTTTGAGAACGAAACTGCTCTTATCAACGTAAGGGGACGGTATCTCGAGATGGCACGAGAGGACTCTGGGACCTATGTCGTCGTTGAAAAAATAGCTGATGAAGAGGATGTATGCGATGAGATCCTAGATATCCTCCTTAAGTACCTCCATAAGGACAAGCTCGTTCAATACGACGTTTGAGTCGCCCGCGTGCGTCACGCTCAAGAAAAACTTACTTCGTTGTTTCGTCCGCCGGCTGACCTGAGCTAAGTCTCTTTTTTGAAGCCATCTAATCGACTAACGCGTTTAAAAAATCTCTCTCAGTTAGGATACCCGAGAGAGCCCCCTCGACCGCTACCGGCAACACGCTTACATCGCGCGCTATCATAAGCTCTGCAGCTTCACCCAAATCTAGATCGGGGTCGACAGTAACCGGCGGCTCTCGTGCTATGATCTTAATGGGTACACCCAAAGCCTCGTGCATGTTGCCTGTCACAAGCTTGTCAAAAACCTCGCCGCTTCCGAGATAGTTCACTATGTCTGAGGTCGTTACGATGCCGATCATAACCCCCTCGTGAACAACGGGTACCCGACGAAAGTCGTTTGAAACCATCACACGTGCAGCCTCTTCAACCGCGGTATCTGGTTTCACGCTTACGACGTCACGGCTCATGAAATCAGCGACTTTCTTTCCCGTTATGACGTTGGCCACAAGGCCGACGAAATCACGCTCGGACACGATTCCTATAACCTTATTGTCGCCACTGACGATCGGGAAGCCACCCACGTTTCCCTGCAGCATCATTTTGATGGCATCGGTGATCGAATCCTCCTCACGGAGCGCGATAACATCTTCTTCCATTATTGAACTGATCTCTTCGTTTATCGCCGACAGCAAGTTCCCTTTGTGCTTGTTCTCGATGATCTGAGCTTTATCGCCCCCGCCGAGAAAATTCACAACATCCATTACCGTAACTATCCCGACAAGTCTGTTTGTTCCAGGATCGGTCACCGGCAGCCGCCTAACACGATATTTAACCATCGTTTTGACTGCCCCCATAATAGTCATTGTGGGGGGTATTTGGACGACATCCCGCGTTGCGACCATCATGATGTCGCCATCGTGCTGCGACAGCTTGCTTTTGAAGCCTAGACTCCCTCGGTCCGATTTTCCGCTGAAGTCATCTTGAGTTCTCTTCTGCCGTTTATTTCCGCGTAGCATCCTAACCTTCCGTGGTTATGTTAAATTATGGCTCGTACGAGGTCTTGCCGGTCGACTATCCCGATCAGCTTGGAGTCTTCGACCACCGGCAATCGTCCGATTGCGTATTGCTTCATCAGATTTGCTGCTTCCCAGAGTGACGAATCTGACAGGACCGTAATGACAGGAGTTTTCATAACCTTTTCGACGGCCGCTGAATGAATCCCTTTGCCTCCCCGATCGTCCTCGCGCTCGAGTCGCACATAGCCTGCTTTGAGAATATCTTGAAGCGTGACAATACCGATGAGGTGCGTCTTCTTCACCACAGGGTAGCCTGAAAACCCGTATTGCGCCATGTTGAGCCACACTCTCGATACGAGATCAGTCGGACTACAGGTCCGAACGGTTTCTGTCATCACTGAGTCGATCGTGATTTTTCTGTCAAAACTCAGAGCGTTCATCAGTACTTCAGAGTCAATCACTCCAATGATCGTGTGATCTTCTTTCGATTTGACCACAGGAATGTCGAACCCGGTCGTCGCAAATATTTTTGCCATCTCGATCGGGAGAGAGTCAGAAGTAGCGAGGCCAGTCTCGCGGACGAAGCCGATTACCGTGACGTCAGATTTTGTTGAAGTCACCTTGATGATGTCTGGCATTATTACCATGCCCTTCACGCGGCTTTGGCTATCGACAACCGGAAGGCTTCGGTAGCCGTCTCGCATGAGCTGGCGGACGTGAGTCACGTAGGCGTCTTCATGCACGGTCACAGGCGGTGACATTAGGTTGAGCGTCATCGAACGCTCTCCTTACACGATTCGCATATGATGCTGCCGTCTGCATATTCGAGCACGTAAGAAAACTGTCCACAGATCTCGCAGACGCCGGATGAGGTAGAACCTCGGCACCTCGGACATTTGAGGCGGCCTCCCTCTTGCCGCAGATCGTCTGAGTATTCTTCGCACTCCTCACACTCGCCTTGCGTTATAACGTCTTCCCGGCGGTCGAGGACACTCTCCCTGTTCATCTCTATCAAGTTGTCGAGAATTTGATTGACTTCAGAGGAGATTTGGATAACGTCTGCGTCAGTAATAATTCCGACTAGTTCATCTCCGTTGAGTACCGGAAGACGTCGGATTTTTTTCTGAGCCATCATGAGCACTGCGTCGTGCACGTCGTCGCTGCTTTTCGTTGTGATGAGGGGTTTCGACATGAGCTGGTCGAGCTTGATAGAGCTCGGCTTAACGTTCTTAAAGATAACTTTCGCAACCATGTCGCTTTCCGTGACGATGCCGACTGGCTTTTCATCCTTGACGATTATTATGCTCCCGACCCTTTTTTCGACCATTTTTTTTCCGGCTTGCGCAGCGGTCATTTCGGGAGTTGCCGTTACAACAGTCCTCGTCATAACGTCTCGAACCGCCAACCGTGTTTCCATCGGATTTGCCTCTTTCGCGTGCGCCCACTGCTGGTCTAGCTGAGCATCCTACCGTTTATCTTCACAATCAACGGTAAAATGACTCACTAGTCACGTAGCAGAACATTGAGCATGCGTATATTCTAACATCCACATATTTTAAAGCTTAGATTATTGCTTCTAGTGATATATCTTCTGGTAACCCGCGGTCACCAGATATCGTATAAATGACCACGCTTGAACCACAGCTTTGAGTGTTAAGTATAGTGTACCTCCTCACGTTGCGTTGGCTAGTCGCAATGTTTCGACAAACCTTACGAGCAAAATGTTGATGTTTGGCTAGTGGGGTTTGGCGTCTCCGAGGTTGCGCAGAACATACGTTCAGAAACCTCTGATGTTACGATGCGCCGCAAGGTAGCAAACGAAGCCTTCGATGGACGCCCCTCGAGGGCATTACTGGCGCTAGCCTGCGCCGATAACCAATTGTTTTGGCGCAGGGGAAAAACACGCACACGCGCTCAGCGAAGCAGCATGACAGCGATTCGCGCGCAAGGCTGCGGCCCTTTAAGTTCCCGTAGCTCCTCGTCGAAGCACTCAGAGATGGCGTAGCAGCTATATAGGACTTAACAGGACACTAACTGAGTAGGGCACTCGTGTAGGCAATGCCCTCGCCGACGTGACCTCGGCTGTGCAAAAAGCGGAGGCTTAAAAATGCCAGATGGAACGACGAAAGACGAAAAGGAAATAGAATCGCTGCTTGGTGACTTGAAACACGTGAATCCTGACAAGAGGAAAATGGCGTGTTTAACTCTAGGCAAGGCAAAATCCGCGCGAGCGGTGGATCTGCTAATAAGTGCTCTCGAGGATAAGGAGATGATGGTGCGAGAGTGTGCAGCAGAAGCGCTCGGGGAGATAGGCGATCCAAAAGCGGTGGAAGCGCTCATCAACGCTCTAAAGGATAAAGAGTACTACGTCCGACTCGAAGCCGCGACGGCGCTCGGACAAATAGGCGATGCGAAAGCGTTGGAACCCCTCATCGAGGATATGAACGACGATAATCAAATTGTGCGCGAAAAAGCTGCTAAGGCAATAGGTGAGATTTGCGGACTGGGCGACTCGTGTGGTATCAATGAGGTGGAGCTCCTCCTCGAGGATCTGAAGGACCAAAGCAAGGGGGTTCGATGGAGAGCATCCGGTGCCCTGGTGAAAATCGGTTCCGCTTCTGTGGGGCCCCTCGTTTCGACGCTGAGTGACAAAGATCCAGATATTAAGATGCGGGCGGCGAAAAGCCTCGGAGAAATAGGCGATGAGCGTGCTCTCGAGCCGCTCAGAATCCTTTTGAAGGACAAGAATCCCGATGTCCGAGATGCGGCGGGGCAGGCAATAGAGCGTATCAATAGGGGAAACGGCTGATCGTGTGAAATGTCGATCTAGGATCGCGCAACGCAGCGCACTCAGGAAGCGATTCGCCAAGTTCTTCAACGCCGCACATAGATGCATCGGCGTGGTTAACGGAAACCAAGTGGTGAGTTATGAAAGACGAACACACGATCCAAAGCCCAGATACGAGCAGAAGCGAAAGAATCCCCCCAGGTCAGCAAAAGACCGAAGACTGGCCCGTGTTGCATTATGGCTCTATCCAGCGCGTTGACGTCTCTAAGTGGACGTTTACCATCTCGGGACTCGTGGAAACCGAGCGGAAGCTGAATTTCGAACAATTCACGTCGCTTCCGCAAGAGAAAGTGTTTTCCGACATACATTGCGTCACGGGGTGGTCGAAGCTCAACAACTATTGGGGGAGGGAGTAAGCACACGATCGCTCACCGACTTGGTGAAGGTACTGCCTGCGGCCAAATTTGTTTTAATTCACGCAGAGAAGGGCTTTACGACGAACCTTTCAGTAAGTGACTTTTTTGAACCTGACGTGCTCTTTGCCCTCAAGCACAATGGAAAACTCCTCACTCCGGGACACGGCCAGCCCGTGCGGCTCGTGGTTCCGCGCCTCTACTTCTGGAAGAGTGCCAAGTGGGTAACCGGGGTCGAGTTTATGGCAGAAGATAAGCGCGGATTCTGGGAGTCACACGGCTACCATAATCGTGGCGATCCGTGGCTAGAAGAGCGTTATAGCTACTGAGAAAATCGCGGGCGCTGGTTCTGTGCAGTGCGTGTGCGTAACCAAGCACCACAGCGTGTGCCAGATGCGCGAGTCAAATGCTTTTGCCAGGCGTCAAGTGCCAGTGTCTATTGGCCGTAGGTAAGTCCGGCTGCTAAAAGGGTGCTTCTTCGCGCCAGCTCTTGCATGAAGGGCAGGTTGTAAGACTGCTAATTAAACGCGATGAAATGAGTAGTTTCTAAGCAGACGGGAATTGACTTATAGTCCTTTTTTGAGTACTGATACACTGATGAAAGTAGTGATCTCCGTCGGCGGGTCCGTGATCGCTCCAACATTGTCGCAGGAGAAGTTCTTAGAGTACGCGGAAGTGATCAACGAACTCGCAAAAGACAACACCTTACTCATCGTAACCGGTGGGGGCAAAGCAGCTCGGGATTATATACGGGCCGCCCGCTCGATGGGGGCGAGTGAAGCTGTGTGTGACCTAATCGGCATCGCCCTTTCGCGCGTCAATGCTCGATTATTGATCTCGGCATTGTCGAGCGCGGCGTTTCAGGACATTCCACACGATTATCGAGAAGCCGAAACGGCCATGTCTTCACGCAAAGTTGTCGTGATGGGGGGCGTGGCTCCTGGACAGACAACTGATGCTGTATCGGCGATACTTTCTGAATACGTGCAGACGGATCTTCTTGTTATAGCAACGTCAGTTGATGGCGTCTATACAGCAGACCCTTATGTTGACAAGAGCGCGGTCAAACTAGACGAAGTCACACCCCGTGAGCTAGTGAAGATCGTCATGTCTGACGAGATGAAGGCCGGAGCTAAAACGGTCATCGACCCGCTTGCGGCGAAGATTATCGAACGCTCGAAAATATCGGCCGTCGTCATCGACGGGCGTGAACCGCGAATCTTGCTTGATGTTATCGCCGGCAAAAGGGTAGGCACACGCATAGTCCACTAGTGAGCTACAAGCCGCACAGCCTTCGCTTTGTCCATTTTCGAGATCAGAACCATAATCACGCCGAGCCGGGTGAAGCGCGTGCTTCGATCAACCCCATCGAGAGATAGTCGAACGCACCTATTTTTGTCCGATCTGCTCTGTTTCTCGCCCGATTGTGTGGTTAGCCTCTCGCCTGTCCGCAAATAAGCCGGGCGTGCCAGGCAGATATACGCTTCCGTGCAACGTCCCATAAACCGTCGTCAATCGAAAATCAGGCACACATGGCCTGTTTCTGGAGGAGGTTTCAGAAGCAGAACGCTTCCTTCATAGGAGCACCCCGTGGTCATCAATTTCGCCCCGGTGAATCCGGGTCGAGGATATCGGTCGTCCGTCCTGTGCAAGAACAAAATCGACGCAAACGATCTTTATTGATGGAAGCCTGCGTTGTGATCTGAGGGCGTTAATCTTCTCTGCCGTCCGATACGTTTCAGGCGAGACAACGATATAATCAAATTTCTGCTTCAGGGCCGGCCCGTGCGGGTCGTCAAGCGCGATAATGACGGGGTTAGTCCCAGTTAGCGCCTTTACGTACGCGATAACTGTTTTCTTGCGGGTATCGTACGTGTTGCTGACGAGGGCTTTCCTGATCCCCATCTCATCTGAAACAAGCCCAATAATCACGTCACCTAATGTGTAGGCCTTTTTCAGCAGTGCCTTATGACCGTCGTGAAGTATATCAAACGTCCCGCCAATCGCGACTGAAGTCATAAACTCCCCCCATAGTGGCTGTTCTATCATGTGTGGCGCAATAGGTTAATAATTGGCTTTTTGAACCTAAAGACAACTCATTAGTGATATTGAGGCATGCGAGAATTAATGAACAGAAACTTCGAAGGCGTCTTCATCGCCCCGACCGCAACGGTCATTGGAAATGTGACGATCGCTCCAGGTTCCAGCGTGTGGTTCGGCGCTGTCATTCGGAGCGACATTGCCTTGATTCAGATAGGCCGTAATACGAGCGTGCAGGACAATGCGGTCATACACGTACGAGAAGGAATCGATACTAGGGTTGGAGACCAGGTAACGATGGGACACGGGGCAATAGTGCACGGCGCACAAATAGAAAATACTGTGCTAATCGGAATTGGCGCCATCATACTAGACAGAGCACGTGTGGGGGAAGGCTCCATCATCGGCGCAGGCGCCGTCGTGACAGAGGGCACGCTGATACCGCGACGCAGCCTTGTCCTAGGAGTTCCCGGAAAAGTCGTCAAGGAGGTAACCCCCGAGCAGATTCAGTGGATAGAGGCAAATGCAAAGAGTTACACTGAACTGGCGCAGCGCTATTTGACAGGCGAACAGCGGTGACCAAGGACAATCTCGCTGTTTTCTCTACGCGCGGTCGACCACCTACATCCGGATGGGAATTCCGCGCGCTTGCAGGTACTGCTTTAATGAAGCTATGGAGATCTCTTTGAAATGAAAAATGCTCGCGGCAAGACACGCATCCGCCTTGCCGTCAACAAAGCCTGCGTAGATGTGCTCAGCCGTGCCGGCACCTCCGGAGGCAATTATCGGCAGGTCGATGGCCTCTGATATCGACTTCGTGACGGGAATATCATAGCCGTCTTTTGTGCCATCCCTATTCATGCTCGTTAGCATGATCTCACCCGCGCCCAAACGCTCGCTCCGCATCGCCCACTCAATCGCATCGATGCCGGTCGGGGTTCGTCCACCGTAAATCACGACCTCATACCACGCTTGAGTGCCATCTTCGAGAGTAACGATATGCTGTCCTCTCTCGACGTCCGTGTTCCGTCTGCAATCGATGGCCAAAACAACGCACTGCGAACCAACTGCCTCGGCTGCGCGCGTTATAAACTGTGGATCTTTGACAGCGGCAGTGTTAATCGCTATCTTGTCCGCGCCAGACCGCAACGTCTGGATGACATCATCGAGAGTCCGCAAGCCGCCACCGACGCAGAAGGGTATGAAAACCTGGTCGGCCGTATCCTCGACGATGTCCAGCATTGTTTGTCGCCTTTCGTGGGAGGCTGTGATATCAAGGAAGATCAGTTCATCAGCGCCCTCTTGATCGTAGCGCTTTGCGAGTTCTACCGGATCGCCAGCTGCTCTGAGCGAAACGAATTCGATGCCTTTCACGACGAGTGCCCTGTTGCCATCCCCATATTTGACGTCAAGGCACGGAATAATCCGCTTTGTGAGCATCAAAGTGAGGTAATGCTGTACCTATTTAAAGCCCGTTGCATGCGCAGGCCCGGGGCAACCCAAACCTCTGATACGTGATCGTCGAATCTCGTGCGTCGGTTTTTGAGCCGGCGACAAGCAGAGACTGCAAAAGCTACCTATAAATATGAACGCGCTAAGCGGAGTATTAAGCTTCGCGGCGTTTCAGGAAGTTGCCCACGAATATGAAGCAAAGTAAGGAGTTTGAGACAGCAGATTCGAGAGCGCGCCACGTCAAGACACTGGCGCAGGCACTTGCACACAAGGTCGCCCTTGACGAAAAGGAACTCATAATCTTACTATCGCTCCTTGAGGACGCTAAGACTTCGAACGCAGAGCTAGCCGAACGTCTCGGCCTCAGCGATGGCAACGCGGCTGCTTACCACATCAAACGTCTTAAGACACGAGCAGTTCTCACGCGACATACGATCCAAATCGATTGGCGGAAGGTCGGGTTTCCAGTAGATTTCATCATTCTTGCCGAATCGGATGAAAAAGCGGCGCGGCTTGCGTTGGAAAGGCACCTCGTCCTTCTTCAGGACTATTACGAAAAGCACTTTGGCAACGTGCTTCTACTACCAACCTCTTCTGGATACGTACTGCTGCGAGACATAAGCTACTGTTACGGTGATAAAACGATGCTTGTCATCGCCGGCAGTGCGACAAGCGATCTCGATATTGCCTTCTTTCGGGAGAACTACATAACCCGAGCATCAGAAGGCATACGAACAACGCTTATGACGACGCGATACAGAAGTGTTGACAATTTCGTGATACAAAGCAGCATCCTCGACACCTTGTGCGCAATCTTCGAGGCCACAGGCGCATCTGAGGAAGAGATCAGTCGAATTAAAGAGCGTCTTAAAGCAACTGTCGAGTAGCCGGCGTCTGAGTCCGCGCTGTGTCCTCAAAGTAACTCTGCTTGTTCTTCTTGACGATCTGATAGGGAATTACCGGCGTGTGCTTACATCCTTAGTGGGGTGCCGTAGAAGTTTGCTCTTGCAAAGCAAGCCACCTCGGATTCACAAGAGATGGGGGCTAAGTGACGAGCTAACAAAAACCGCGCTCACACGCAGGCTCATCATATTGGACATAACTAGGCCGCATAAGTCCATATAGAAAGAGCGCAAAGAAAACAAGTCGTAGCTGCTAAGGGGCACAAATGGCAGTAAAAAACAGCGCTAGCTCGCAAAAGCTGAACCTCTTCGACGTTACAAATCTCGTAGTTGGCACTGCCATAGGCGCGGATATCTTCATTGTCTCGGCATTGGCCAGTGCCTATCTCGGACCTGCAAGCCTCATTGTTTTTATCGTTGCTGGGGTAATCGCGATACTTATAGCATTAAGCTTCGCAGACGCTGCGGCTCTTGTGCCTAAGGTGGGGGGTGCGTTTGCATATGTATGCGAGGCTTGGGGGAATTTTGCCGGCTTTTTAGTGGGCTGGCCCCTCTGGATTGCCGAAGTTGCCGGGCTTGCCGTAATGCCGGTCGCGTTCGTGCGTTATCTTGCGTATTTCGTGCCCTCGCTCACCGTGCTTCAGGGCGACATCATAAAAATCGTTTTTGTCGCGGTTATCGCGTTCATAAACCTGCGGGGGGTAAAGGGTGCTGGACGGATCAATGATGTGCTTACCATTGGAAAATTAAGCCCACTACTGCTGCTGATCGTCGCAGGATTTATCTATTTGGCCGTTCACCCAGGCACAGCAGCTTCGAACCTGACACCATTCGCCCCGCTTGGTTTTAGCAATTTCGGACCAGCGCTGATTATCATTTTTTGGGCATACACGGGATTTGAACTGGCAGTCATCCCCTCTGGTGAAATGGAGAATCCGACGAAGACCCTCCCGAAAGCGATGATCATTGGCATGGCAATTGTAACCGCTTTTTACGTAGCCGTAGGCTTCATGGCGCTCGCTGTGGTCAACTGGACCTCGCTCCAATTCGATCCCGCGCCCCTTGCCACCGCTGGCAGCGTCGTCCTGTCGTACACGCCGGAGCTTGCCCTTATCGGAGGTGCAATACTTGGGCTGGGGGCACTCATCTCAATTTCTGGGTTTGAGGAGTCTGCTACGCTAGCGACCGCCCGGCTATCCTATGCGATCTCATTGGACGGACTATTTCCAAGGCTTTTCAGCCGAATTCATCCAAGGTTTGGTACCCCTTCCAATGCGATTATTATACAGTCCGCCATTGTGTTATTCGCTGCATTAATTGGAAATTTAACGCAACTCATCATCTTTTCAGCGTTTAATCTAGCTTTTGTCTACCTGGCCACGTGTGCCGCCGTGCTGACACTTCGAGCAAGGAGGCAAAAAGATAGTGGCCGCACTGACCTCGAACGGCTCACCGGGCCGGTAATCCCTGTTTCGGGTATTATCTTGAGCGCATTCCTCATTTATGAATGTGGCATCAGCACGGTAGCACTCGGAATCGTGTCGATTCTGATTGGCATCCCGATCTATGTGCTTTATGCGCCGCGCACGGAGATAACGACCCTCAAGAGGGACTTCTATTCGACTGAAGCGGTTCTTGCGAGGACCGTGCATAGTAATCTAAATTTCTTTAGACGACACCGTAAGTAAATCGATTCGACTGAAGCGGTTCTTGCGAGGAGCGCACGCACTGAAAAGGTTTTCTTAGGGTTATAGTATGGCTGGTTCGGAAGGCGGCAGCACGTCGATCAAAGTATAGTTTGAACCGGTTGCCATTCGCTCGCAGTGCGTGTAGCGACGAATTTTGCGCTATTTTTGTCGCTTCCGTCTTAATCGAGGCACAAGTACGATCGTGAGGAACACGACGAGCACAAGCAGCAACAACAATACTACGTCGGTATTACTGTAGTCAAACAGTCCGAAGAAGTTTGTTGGTATGGGCTTAGCCCCGATGGTGGTATAGAGGGGCGCACTATAGAGCCACCCGCGGGAGGTATTGTTGTAGGACACGTAGACGTCGTACGCTGCTCCTGTGGTGTTTGTAGGGACTGTGGGAGGTGACAGGATGCTAATCTCCTCACCGGCGCCGATGTGTACCCAGCCGTAGCCGTCGTTCTGTTGAACGGCAGCCGAGGAACTGGAGCCGGCATCTTGACTCAAAACCCCTTCGCCATTCACTCGGCTAAGCGCTGCGGTTCCGTTATGGAGTATCGCATAGGGGGCAACCCAAGCTTCTTTGTCACCGAGATTGGTTATGTCCCACACGATAGAGTTTTGAGGATTCGGCACCTGTCGAACAGAGGTCACTGTGATCGCAGGCCATGCCCCTATCGGTTTAGGCGGATAGTTTTGCTGCAGTTGTGAAATGATCGCAGGAAATCCGAGCCGCTGATAGTCAGCGATCGTTGCTCCCAACCCGAAGAACACGTTGAAGTGAGTGAAACCCACTCCCTCGGAATAACTCCAATCGAGTAGCGTTTTGTACGTATCATAATTGAGGTTCGCGTTGTTTTTATCCCACACGCCTGCCGTTATGCCCTGCGGCTTCCCGAGGTTGTATGAAATCAGGGCCCCTTGCTGTATGCTCGGGATTTCAGAGGGATAGTACGTCTCCCACGACATCTCCGTCACATCAGGATTTCTGTAGCCGTCTTGCCAAAGGCCGCACATATCGCAGTTAAAATAGGTGATAGTGGCGAAGCAATCATTCAACGTGGCAAGATCGCCACTTCGTCCTCCCTCGGTGGCTACGTTTTGCCAGCCCGCCTGTTTCCACATGCTAAAATCCGAATCGAACTGCGTTATGGGTGTTGACTTGTTAGCGCCGCCGTTCCAGATGATATACTCGATATCCAAAATGGGGTACATGCCCAGCTGCTTGATTTTCTGCAACTCGTTGTCGTACGGGAGTGGTTCAGCGGCGACGAGCACTACGGTGGTGAAGCCTTGTGCTTTGAAATACTCGATTGTGCCATCCCAGATTTGATTTGGCGCCAGCGACACGCGGTAGTCGAGCCGTGGCTTAGGCGCCGCATCTGAGGCGGCTAGGGCGGTAGCTGGGATCGTCGGCACTGTAGTTGAAACCGCCGTAGCCGGGACCGTCGATGCCGTCTTTGAAACCGCCGTAGCCGGGACCGTCGATACTGCCCCTGAAACTACCGGCAAAAAAATGACCGGACATCCAACGAGCAAAACTAGCGCAAGAACGACTAACTTCTTAATCATTTGTCTGTACTCACGACTCGTGAGTGGGCAACCGCCGTATTCTTACGCACTTCGCTCTGTGATTATGAACGTCGTCGCTCCGAATTGAGATAAATTTAATGGGCCGATTTGCGCGTTAATAGTGGCGATCGCGACGTGCACCGTACTCGTTCCTTTGACGAAAGTGAGAACCACATCTGATCCTTGTTGAACGGGGGTTGAAGCTTGGTACCCTCGGTTTGCCATTTCAGTCTTATAAAAATCAGCAACTTGAGTAGCGGAGCCAGTTGTCTGGTAGGTCGTCACATTGCCCTCGCTTGTGTTGACTGATGCTGTCTTCACTGAGGGCTGGTATACAGGTACGGCACTCGTACTATTCCCCTGCCCACCAGAGGGGTTTGTTGACGTGCACCCCGATATACAGGTGGCCAGGATAATCAGGGCCAGCACCGGCAAAAGAACGTACTTGGTTTTCATTGCTACCTCACCTAGCTTCGCCCTTATCGCTTTTACTATTATCGGTGCTCGTTTCTGGTCAGCAGTCTGCGAGCCGCGTGCTTAGTTGCCGTAAGATAGTAGCCTCGAGCACGGATGTGTAGTTTGACGATACCATCGGTGTCACTTGCCGACCGCTTCAGTTGACTTATGCCCGTTCAAGTCCTTTCCGATGCTCCAAGCTTTTGCGAATCTTTTGCCTAGCATCCAATAACTCTGGTCCACCATGGTGAAGAGAAGCGGCCGCACTTTGCCATAGTCCACTGCGCCGTCGGTCAGCACAGCATCCTCAGCATAAGTAGTGACGATCTCGCCTATGAATACGTCGTGCTTCGGAAAATCAACCACCTTTATGAGCTTGCACTCCATGTTAATGGGACACTCAGCAACCATAGGGGCCGTCTTGAGGTTGCCGTAGAAAATGTGAAATAACTGTGCTTTGTCAACGCGCTTCCCCGACGCTAGGCCACAGTAGTCAGTTTCCTTCACCATATCAGCAGATGGCAGGTTGACGCTGAACGTCCCGTTCTCCTTGATTCCGGCGTTAGTGTAGTGGGCTTTTGCCATCCCGAGGGAGACGCTTCCTAGGTCCATAATGCCGACGTGCGCGATGGTGATGAAGTTAGGCTTTCCCTCTACCGTTGCTCCTACGAGCGTCGTTGGCATGGGGTAAAGACAATTTTGCGCTCCAAGCTCAATTTTCATCTTGTGATTCCTCCCAGTGCGATTCAGACCTCGCGTACACGTATAAAACTCTTCGATTAAAATCCCACTCATCTGGCAGACGTGTTGGACGGCGCGAGGGCGGGCGATTTGGCGCTTTTACCAACGTCCGTGTTCGCGCCCTACATTTCTGGTCAGTACGATAATCGTGGTCCACGAGGCAATCAGGTATGACCAGGCACGCGGCGGTCCACTGAAAATAGCTGGTTGCGCTACACGAGATGAAGGCTGGTTATGATAATATCAATTGCTTTAATCCCGATGAACGGGAGTATTAAGCCGCCCACGCCGTAAATCGCAATGTTTCTCAGGAGGATTGTTGACGCGTCACTCGGCTTGTATTTCACACCCCTCATGGCAAGCGGAATAAGCGCCGGAATGATAAGGGCGTTGAATATTACAGCAGACAATATCGCGCTGCTCGGCGATGAGAGCCCCATAATGTTGAGCTTATTTACTTGCGGGAGAGCAACGGCGAAGACGGCTGGAATAATCGCAAAGTACTTAGCGACGTCATTCACGATGCTAAACGTCGTGATGGCGCCTCGCGTCATAAGGAGTTGTTTTCCGATCGAAACGACGGGAATCAGTTTTGATGGGTCGCTGTCCAGGTCGACCATGTTTGCGGCCTCCTTAGCTGCCTGCGTCCCGCTGTTCATAGCCAGTCCCACGTCGGCTTGTGCCAATGCGGGGGCGTCGTTGGTGCCGTCGCCAGTCATCGCGACGAGCTTGCCCTCTGCCTGCTCTCTGCCGACGATGTCTATCTTATCTTCAGGCTTGCTCTCGGGCACGTAGTCGTCGACGCCCGCTTCAGCGGCGATGGTTGCCGCGGTGAGCCGGTTATCTCCAGTGACCATAACGGTCTTGATTCCCATGCTCTTCAATTCGTGCAGCCTATCGCGCATTCCTGGCTTGACTATATCTTTGAGGTGAATGACGCCGATGGGCTCGTGATCAATTGATACGACAAGGGGAGTTGCCCCTTTGCGTGAAATCCCATCTACGATTTCCTTGAACCCTTTGGGAACGTAGTTTACGTAGGCTGACATCACGTCAAACGCCCCCTTACGAACTTCTGAGCCATCTGCCAAATCGACGCCACTCATCTTCGTATCTGCTGAGAAGTCGATAACGTCCTTCACCTCAGGTTCGGCCATATCAGGCACAAGTTTTCGTGCAAGCCTCACGATCGACCGACCTTCGGGGGTCTCATCGCGCACTGAGGAGAGAAAAGCGGCCTTTGTGACGTCAGCGTCGGTCTTATCGCCGAATGGGATAAATTCTTCCGCGAGTCTGTTTCCGATGGTAATCGTGCCCGTCTTGTCGAGGATGAGCGTGTTGATATCTCCTGAGGCCTCAACGGCCTTTCCCGACTTGGCGATGACGTTGAACTGCGTCACCCGATCCATGCCAGCGATGCCGATTGCCGATAATAGCCCGCCGATGGTCGTGGGGATAAGGCAGACGAGGAGAGCGATCAACGTGGTCGCATCGACAAATACGCCGTCGTAGCTTGCGAGCGCGTTGAGGGTCACGATGACGAGGAGGAATATCCACGTGAGGCCGGCGAGCACCATCGTGAGCGCTATTTCGTTCGGCGTTTTTTGTCGCGAAGCCCCCTCGACCAGCGCGATCATTTTGTCGAGAAACGATTCTCCCGGATTTGCGGTGATGCGAATAATCAGCTCGTCGCTCAAAAGCGTTGTACCTCCGGTTACCGAGCTGAAATCGCCTCCGCTCTCGCGTATGACCGGTGCGGACTCGCCTGTTATCGCTGATTCATCCACCGCACCTCTGCCTTTTATGACTTCGCCGTCATTAGGGATCATATCTCCAGCCGTGACCATAACGACGTCGCCTTTCACGAGAGAGTTTCCGTCGACCTCGACGATCTCGTCGCCAACGAGCTTCCTAGCGGTGATCTCCTTTTTCGTCTTCTTCAGGCTCTCTGCCTGAGCTTTGCCACGCCCTTCAGCGATTGCTTCAGAGAAGGTTGCGAAGAGCACGGTTATCAGCAGAATTGCTGAAATCTTGCCGATGAACGAGGGATCTCCACTTCTTAATATCGCGGCTGAGATCGCCAATATAAACGTATAGACGAAGCCGACTTCGACGACGAACATCACAGGGTTCGCGATGAGCAGACGGGGGTCAAGCTTGCGTATAGATGCGCGCAGCGCTTCAGTGAGCAACGTCCTGCTCCACCACTTCTGGTCAACCACGATATTCCCCCCTCATATCAGTGCCTCTCCTAATGGTCCGAGCACGAGCACAGGGAAAAACGTAAGCGCGCCCAGAATCACGATGACGCCGATTAGAATAAGACCAAAAATCCACTTGTCGGTGCGAAACGTTCCAACGTCGTACGGCGTGATCTTCTTTTGCATGAACGAGTTTGAAACGAGGAGCATGAGCGGGAAGATGATGTACCGGCCGAGCAGCATCGTAATCCCTAGCGTGTAGTTTAAAAAAGGCGTATTAGCGTTCAAACCGGCAAACGCGGATCCGTTGTTTGCTGCGGCCGAAGAAAACGCGTAGAGCATCTCGGTGAAGCCGTGAAACCCGGGGTTGCCCATAGCGCTTGCCGCGAAGATGACGCCCGCTGCCGCACCGCCGAGTATCAAGATCGGATGCACGAGAAATGCGAGCAAGGTGAGCTTAACCTCTTTAGACTCGATCTTTCGGCCGAGGTACTGCGGGGCCCGCCCCACCATCAGGCCTGCGATGAACACGGCGAGTATCACGTACATCAGAATGTTCAACAGCCCAGACCCTTCGCCTCCAAACGGGGAGTTAAGCATGAGCAGACTCAGCGGCACTAATCCACCGAGTGCGGTATAGCTGTCTAACATGCTGTTTACTGATCCGGTTCCGGTAGAGGCCGTCGTTACGGTGAACATCGTCGACCCGCTGACGCCGAAGCGAATCTCCTTCCCCTCGAGGTTCCCGCTCGACTGGTTTACAGCGAGGCTCGAAAGCGCAGGGTTTGACGCCTCCGCGGCGAGGCCAATGCTGAGCAGCACGATGAATATGGCGAGGATCGCCCCGATGAGCACCCACGCCTCTCGAGTATTCCCTACAAGCACGCCAAACGCGTAAATCAATGAAATAGGCAGCAGGAGCATTGAAATTATTTCCACGACGTTCGTCACGGGGCTCGGATTCTCGTACGGGAAGGCCGAATTCTGTGCGAAAAACCCCCCTCCGTTCGTCCCGAGATGCTTGATTGATTCAAGCGATGCGACGGGCCCCCGATAGAGGGTGGCGCTAGCCCCCTCCACCGTTTTGTAAGCTAGGGGCCCACCGAGCGTTTGTGGAACGCCCTGCGCCACTAAAATAAGCGACACAATCAAAGCAAGCGGTATTAGCACGCGCGTTATGGAACGCACAAAATCAGAGTAGAAGTTGCCCATGCCCAATATTTGCCGAAACCCAGGTCGTTTGTCCCTGCTCGCAAATCCTCTGATGAATGCGGCACCGGCAGCCAGTCCTGTGGCCGCTGAGGTGAACATGAGAAACGTGATGCAGACCATTTGGCTGAGGTAGGACAATTGTGTCTCGCCAGCATAGCTTTGCCAATTTGTGTTGGTGATGAAGCTTGCGGCAGTGTTGAACGCTTGATCGATCGCCATGTTTGGCGCGCCGGTCGGGTTGAGAGGAAGCGATGCCTGGTTGAGCAGAATGACGAGAACAACGAGCGCCATCAGGCCGTTGAGCAGCAAAAGGTTGAGGATGTAGCGCGTCACGCTCATGTTTTCAGTCGGATTAACACCGAGTATCCTAAACAAAGCGCGCTCAAATGGGCCAAAGAGCGTGTCGAATCGACTACGTTCTTTGAAGTAAACCGAGACGAGGTAGCCTCCGACAGGGCGAGCGAGAACGAGGACTGCTACAATTATTATTATGGCTTGAATAATCCCCGCGAAGTCCACTTGAACCACTAAAACCTTTCTGGATAGAGAATCACGTACGTGAGATAGAGGAGTAATACTAGGGCGATGGCTACGAACACGAGGTAAGAGGCATCCATCGAACCCTATGATAGGTATTGTTCTATAAAATACCCTCGGCTTGCGTTTTGCGCCTTCCATCGCAAGGCAAATGAGTGTCGGAACACAAAAAGAGCGTCAAAATCGTCCCGCCCACTGTGAAGTCATTCTAGAAGACGTACTTACTTATACGGCAAACCCTCAGATAGGAGAGTAAACAACAATTGAGTTGCTCACAATGTATGGATGCATCTTGTTACCGGTATCAAACCCGCGAAATGCTGGATTCACGCTTAAGGCAGCCTTACAGTTGCTCGACCCCGATGGCACAATTGTATTATTAAGTGTCGTCGGAACGCGCGAGGATTATCCCGATCGTGCTGAGAGCTATCGGAAAAAGACCAATCTCGTGACGAAGCTTATGAAATCAGTAGCACCTGAAAGAGCCGAGGTCGTGCCCGAAATTATACTCTCATCATCGATTCGCGATACAATCCTTGATCAGATAGCCACGCACAACATCGACCTTGCGATTCTCGGCTATAGCCTTCAATCAACGCTCTATAAGATCAGGTACGGGGACGTTATTTACCCACTTATGAAAGATGCGCCGTGTGAAGTGATACTGTCTAACCTCAAATACGAGAGCACTTTTGAGCGAATACTCGTCCCATCGGCTGGATACAAGCACTCTATACACGCAGTCAAGGTGGCACGGGCTCTTGCCGAACTGGCGCACGGTCACATCACCCTCCTTCACATCGCAGAGCCCAACGAAAGCGATGCGCAGGCCGATTTGCAGCTTCTCGCTTCCACGTACGATAACGTTGACATCAGCGTCTTCTCGGGTCCGGTTGTTGAACAGATCTCTGCGGTCTCAAAAGACTACGATCTTGTCATTATGGGGGCTTCAGAGCGGTCCAGGGGGGCAAGCGCGATTTTCGGGACGGTAGTGGACAAAGTTATCGAACAGACCGATAGAAACATCTTCGTCGTGCGTGCGTAGGCTACTCACGTGGCGGTCGAGTTTGTGACGGTTGCATTCACGGCCAGTGCGTTTAGCGCTGTCGCGTTCGCCTCCGCAGCTTTCAGCGCCGTAGGGCTTAATAGACTATCTAATGCGATATTGAGCAGCAACACGTTCACGCGCGGCTCTCCAAAGACCCCGGCAACGGGATTTTCGGTATACTGGTTGACGAGTCTCGTGAGCACATCCTGAGAGATGCCGGTTAGGTTTGATATGCGCGGAACTTGCAGGAGCGCACTTTCAGGTGAGATATTGGGATCGACTCCGGATCCCGATTGTGTCACGAGGTCGATCGGTACGAGACTAATGGATGGGTTGAGCGTCTTTTGATACGCGACCTGCTGACTTACATTTGCGATGAGAGCAGGATTGTTTGGCCCCCAATTCGACACCCCAGATGGCCTCGATTGAAAGTGCATCGGATCGCTAAAGGCCTGCCCGACCAGGCTTGACCCGACAACTGAGCCGTTTTGGATCAGCACGCTTCCTTCGGCAGCCGGCTTATCGGCAATCTGCGCGATCCCTACTAGTAAGAGCGGAAAAACCAGGCCGCACAATACTAAAAAGATCACAGTCGTCTTAACCGCTGCAAACAGATCACTTTTCAGCATTAATGCCGCAGTGTCACGTATTTGTTTAAATATCTTGCGCGCAGCCCGCCGCGTGTCAAGCTGACGTGCACGAAAGGCCCGCCATAATCAGCGTTTGCTACGAGCGACGGCCGCGACGGGTCTCGTCGCCGTTGTCCCGTTGCGCTATCGACTACGATGCTGATCAGGGCGGAAAAGCGCATTGACCGACTTCAGGACGTTGAACAAGAGGCCACAGGTATATGGCTGAATAGTGTGCTAAAACGAGTGATGCTTGTTGGACCTTCAAGAACTGCCATCCAACAACCAAGCACCGCATGCTGCAAAGAAGAATGCTGTTTGGCTAAGTGAAGGAGGGAACCAAACGGAAACTGATGATGCTTCGACATCCGGAACGTCTCATCGGGCCGAGAACGTTGGCGGGTACCTTATTGAGCGGCTTCGATTATTAGGCCTCTCACACGTCTTCGGAGTGCCAGGGGATTACGTGCTCGGCTTTTTCAAGCAGCTCAGCGATAGTGCGCTCAACCTTGTCACGACGTGCGACGAGCTGAACGCGGGCTACGCCGCCGATGCCTACGCGCGTATACGGGGAATAGGCGCTGTGTGCGTCACCTACTCCGTCGGCGGCCTGAAGGTCGTCAATGCCACAGCGCAGGCATATGCGGAAAAATCTCCGCTGATAGTCATCGCCGGAGCTCCGGGAATCAAAGAAAGGATAGGGAACCCGCTCCTCCACCATAAAGTGCGAACCTTCAACACCCAAAAGAAGATTTTTGACGAAGTGACTGTCGCGTCTGCGGTTTTAGATGATCCACACACTGCGTGCCAAGAGATTGATCGCGTGTTATCTGAAGCAGTCCGCATTAAGCGACCGGTATACATTGAGCTCCCGCGCGATATTACGTTCGCGCACGTGAAGCCACCACATCAGGCTTCGGTGCCGCCAGCACAAGATACGAGCGATCCTAACGTTTTGCAGGCCGCTCTTGACGACGCGGTGATGGTGATCAACGAGAGTCAGCAACCCGTCGTAATTGCCGATGTCGAGCTGCACCGGTTCGGACTGCAGGACAAGCTTCTCGCCTTAATTGATAAAGCGAAGATCCCTGTCGCTGCGACAATTCTGGGTAAATCAGTTGTCGACGAGTATCATCCCATGTACATGGGCATATACGAAGGGGCGATGGGCTTTGCGTCAGTTCGCGACTATGTCGAATCAAGTGATTGCCTGATCCTCCTCGGTGCCTTTATGACGGACGTTAACCTCGGGCAATATACCGCGCACATCGACCAGGAAAAGGCAATTTACGTCACGAGCGAGCAATGTTCGATTCAGTATCGCACCTACGCGCGCGTCGGTCTACACGACTTCCTCGAAGGCTTGCTCACCGCCCCCATCACGCCGCGGATCCCCCGCGACTTTCCACACCCGCGGCCTATCGTACCATTCTTGGCGAAGAAAGGACGGAAGATTACCGTCAAGAGGCTGTTTGAACGGCTTAACTGGGCGCTTGAGGACAACACCGTGGTCATCGCCGACGTTGGCGATGCGCTCTTCGGCGGGCTTGATCTCATCACCCACCGCAGAACTGAATTCCTGTCGCCCGGGTATTACCTCTCGCTCGGGTTTGCGGTGCCGGCGAGTATCGGAGCACAACTCGCGAATCCCAATCTTCGTCCGTTAGTGCTCGTCGGTGACGGGGCATTCCAAATGACCGGCATCGAGGTTTCGACCGTCGCACGGCTCGGCCTGAATCCAATCATCGTCGTGCTCAACAATTATGGGTATGCGACCGAACGGCCAATCCAAGACGGGCCCTTTAACGACCTGCAGGTGTGGCAGTACAGTCGATTCTCGGAGATCGTTGGTGGGGGGAAGGGTACCGTGGCGACGACGGAGGATGAGCTTGACCACGCGCTCGACGCGGCGCGGGCCTACACCGAGGGGTTTACGATTATTGAAGTTCAGCTTGACCCTCACGATAGCTCGCCTGCGTTGCAGCGGCTGGCCGAGGGTCTTGCGAAGAAGATTCGTTGAGATGCAAGCTTTAGCTATCAGCCATGTCAGCCGGTGCTGGTTACGTGACCGTTCATTTTCTTTGAGGAATCAAATTACAGGAGAGGCACCGTCCCACGTCAAAACGGTATTGGCCCCGCACTCACCTCTTACGGCTGTTTTTGTTCTTACGTAGTCGAATCGTGAGTATGGCGGCGAGCGAAAAAGCGAGAATCGCTGCAAGAACCGGGACGTCCGCCACCCTGTTTGGTACGTCTGTTGCTCCCACAGCAGTGGTTCCCACGCTGTTCGATGAAGCGACGGCGCCATTACCCGTCGTCGTAACCGAACGATCGAGCGTTGTGAACTGCACTCGTCCAGTGCCCTGCAAGTAATCGATGTAATCTCCCAGTAGCTTCAATTCCGTGGCATTGACGGTGCCATCGGCTCCCTTGAAATCGGAGGGGTGATACAACACAATGAAGGTATTGATGCTATTAGGATTGTTAAGCCACTGCTCGGTTGCGTTCTCGAGCGACTGAAGGCTATTGTTACCGAGCTCAATCGAGATCGTGTCAACTTTAATGCCCTCTTTGTATCCCTGATTCATGTTGACATCTGCAAAGGCAGTGCTATATTCCGTAAACCCCAGCGCTTGTGCCGCCTTTAGTGTGTTGTTGTCGCTCTTGTCAAACGGAGGGAGAAACGAAGTGGGCGTGACCCCGAACGCCTGGGTGATGTCGTCGCGCCCCTGCTTGATTGCGTTGTATTGAGCGGCATACGGCCTCCCATAAAATTCACTGGGCCCCTGCGGTGACGGCCCGGTATCTAGGTGCGTATAGCCGTGCTGTGCGAATTGAAAAAGATGGTTTGAAGTGAGCGATCGCATGTAATCGAGAAACGTTTGGCTTACTTCAATCAGCTGATTGCCCGAAGGCGTAGGGTACGGATGCGGAATGATGCCCAGCGTCACCGGCACATTCTTGTCGATGTGCACCTGGTTGACAGCCTGAAGCTCGGCGAAGTCGGCCTTAGGCGCGACGTCATCCTCTCTAAATACCACATACTGAGCCGTTTGCGCAGAACCCGTCGCTCCACTGCCTGCGCCCGTAAAGAGCATCGAGACTAGAAGTATTAAAACGAGCGAGCAGACGAGGACGATTTTTGGTCTGACTCTTTTATCGCGTCTGATTCCGTTTGACTTGTCTTGCGGCACCGGGCACACTCGAGACGTTGTTAGTAGCAAAGAGAATTAATCACTCTTGCCTAGCAAGGGTTCGCGTTGAAGATCGACTGTGGTAGGCCGATCGTGCTTCCCAAAATGGTAAGCGCATAAGTTATTGGGACTAGTGCTTTAAATAGTGCTCGCAGCGCACGTTTCCGAGCGTGCACCGGGGTTTGCAACAGATCAGACTAGAGCTAAGCTTGAATGCTCATTCTTAATTGTTTCTTTAAAGGTGCGCTCACGAAGAGCGCTTCTGTCGCGCAAACTTCACTGGCTCCGGCATTACCAAGTTTGCGGGCAGGTCATAGGATTGCGCCGATGATGCCGCCGATGATGCCCCCAATCACTAGTCCAGCTAGCGGCGCAAGAAGCGCTCCAAAGGCGACTCCTATGATGAGGCCGAGCAGCGCGCCAATCACGGCTCCAGCTAATGCCCCAACCCCTCCGAGGATTTGCTGACCAACGAATGCACCAATCGCTCCGCCAGCGATTAATCCAAGGAGCAGGCCGATGGCTACACTTAGTATACCGCCCAGCGGGATACCGACGATCACGCCTAGCAGAACGCCGACAAAAGAACCGACCAACCCGCCAATCATACCTTCAACTAACGCGTCGCCGTGTCTGCTTCTAAAGGCACCTACCAGCGCGCCGACGATGACGCCAACAATTACACCTGACCACAAGCCCGCAAGAACGCTTATCAGAACGCCAAGCGCTCCGCCGGTGAACCCGCCGACAACGCCCGGACTTACAAGCCCCTTTCCATCACCGCGCGCAGCTGCTAAGAGCGTCACGAGGCTTCTGTGAGAAAACATGCTAGTTACGTAAGGGGGCTTCCGTTTAAAGTTTACGTCGTTTGGACCGCCACAAATGTGTGGCGGAATGGCGTGCTTGAGTCAAATGTAGTCACTCAAACAACTCTGCCTGTCTATATGCTAGATACAGGTGGAGCAGGTTTTTTTGTGAATTTGCAGGCTCCGTGAACAATATTAATGCTGCATGGCGTAATGTACGTAACGAAATAGTGTGGCGCGGTAAGCCGATAAGCGTGTCAATCTGACGATTTCGCGAGTCACGCGATCCGCGCAGCAAGGCGGAAAGGGTCGTGCGTTACATTCGAATCATCGGCGCAAAGTCTTTCTTCGAGCTCACACACGCTGACGTGGCAGGCTGGCACTTGTATGGGACGACGTTTCTCGAGTGGAAAGATGAAACAGGAAAGGACTACGATAGCTGGGTCAGCGAACGAGTGAGCCCTGCGCTGGACGCATTTGACTATATCGCGTGGTATGAAGACGGATCTTTGCACGGTTACGAAGGAGGGTACAGCGTGATACTCGATTCGAGTTTTGGACTCTGGACCACTTCAATACTCGCGCGCGCTAAACAACTGGGATTGCGCGTGGAAGAAACGCAGGCGGCTGGCGCAGGATGCTCGATTGAGTAAGTTCACGACGGTCACGTGCGAAAAGCCGCTACGACGCCTTGTATAGGACTCGCAACTTGTCTGTCAGTTCCGACACGTGGCGAACGCCATCTCTAGGGTGTGTCAGTGGGCCTCAATATTCTCTTCTTCAACGCTTGCAAACTGGAACTGTAGCGCTTTAAACTCCTTCTCGTCGATAAAGTGCGCATCAAGTGCGTGCCGCTTCGATCGGCCCATAGAGTCAGTGGCAACGCCGAGTAGGGTACCGTCGCTCCGGATAACGAACGCTGAATACTTTGCAAGCAGTTCCTTTATACTCGTGGCACGTCCTTCGTCGCACGCCTGCCACTTTGAGAAGGTTGATCGTTGCAGTAATTTGAATTGCCGAGATGTCAGTGTAATAACGTGTGTTTTAATCAGTGAACCCCCCGTGTTGGCTCATGGTCGTACCTACTTGCATGAATCCCGAACGTTTTAACGATATCTAACGCGATTCGCGAGGCTGATGTGCCAAAGCAACCAGATCAGCCCCGTTTCCCGGGCACTCAGTGAACCGCTTGCTTTACCAACGCAAGCAGCTCTTCTCGCGTTCGCACGCGCTCGCGTGTCTTGGTCTTCCCACTTTTGATGACATTTGCAAAAATCTCAGGTAGGTCGCCTTCCGTGACCCCTGTTAGCCCCTCAATAATTCCGCTGAAAACGTCACGCGTTCGTCTCTCTTCTAAGGTGATGTGTCCGAAATTGCGAAACCACATCTCTATACGCGTATCTTCCGATACGATCGTTATCTTACGTATCTGCTTTTCCCACCAGAGGTGGATCATGATGTCATACTTCTTCTGAGCCATAAATCCTCTCTCGCGTGCTCGTGTGCCGCAGTTCGCGCCGTCTACTACTAGAAGGCCATTGTTCTTATGGTTGCGGGGATCTTCAGCCGCGCGGAGTGCCAAAAAAGCTGGCTCGTTCGTTCTAACGGCCGATATGAAAAAGAAAGTAGTGGTGCAATATGCACCTATTTCATCTCTACTGCCTGAGCCTCTTCCTTCCCTGCCTGAGCCTCTTCCCCTGCCGCTTTCGAGGCGGCACCAGCGATATATACTGTGGCGATCACTGCGACAATGGTTATGATAATTGCGTATGCGAGGTTTCCTGGAATGCTGTTGGGCGTTCCCAAAAAATAGATAAAAATAGACTGTATTGCTTGATTCCACGCAAGGCCTGCGATGAACGCGAAAGCAGTCGTGATTAGACCAGCCATCACTTTTAAGTACTCCACTCGACTCACCATGTGTTTCACATCCGGTAGACTAGTTACAGGGTGAACACAATTTGTATAGAATAAGGCGCTTTCTATTTGCCGCGTTATTGGCTATTAGATACCTTCAGTCACTCCATTGCAGAAAAGCGCGAGCGTGGCGTATTTTGACTAGACGCGGTACGCAATCAGGAGAACGATGAGCAGCAATGGCAAGAGGATATCGTTGATATACAGAATCGGCCCTGCATTGCCGGGCTCGTAGTTGTGCCGAAGCCGGATGTCGCGTATGTGGCCGTACGCGGCTCCGACCCCAAACACCGCAAACGCGATTACCGTCGCACTCCAGAAGTCACCGCGCACCCAAAAGCAGAGTACCCCTAGGACCCCCACGGCGAGGTTGTGCAGAGCTACTTCAAATTGAAACGGGCTTCCGGTGGGCCATCCAATACTTCGTGCAACGTCGTCAGCGACAAACGCGTGTCCCATAAAAGCGTAAAGCGAACCGAAGCCTACCACGATGACAAGGAACCAGAGGAGAAACGACTCAACGACCCCCGCGGCATACAGGGCGATATTGAAGATAGCCGCAATGATCGCGACACCGATCAATCCATAAGGCCAGTATTCTGCCGCACGATTAACCATGGGGCCCTCTCGCAACGTTGCTTCGCTCTGTGGTCGTGCGCAGGTTTAAAGCTGTCGTTTTGTTGACGTTGGCCAATTACAGCCGCTACGAGCACCGAACAAGCCGTCGCACGGTAGGCGAGATGAATCGATCGAAGGGGTAGGGGGTGACTCCAAAAAAGGATTGAAACGAAAAGAGGGGAGAGTTTTTAAGTACAGCAGCATTTCGATGGAGTAGTGGTAACGAATGTTCGTAAACTTTGACGGCACTGTTCTGGAGGGGGCCGGGCATGACAATTACACTCACAACGCTCTGTGAGAATACCGCCGCGCAAGTCGGCCTGCGCGCCGAATGGGGATTAAGCATTCTTGTCGAGACTGACGACGTCGCTGTATTGCTCGACACGGGCCAAGACACCGCGGCGACCTTCAACGCGGCGGTCTTGGATGTAGACCTATCTACGCTTCACACCATCGTGCTCAGCCACGGGCACCGCGATCACACGGGCGGTTTGTGGTCGGTGCTGAGCGCGATACGAAGAGACCCCGCCCTTCGCGAAGGGGCGCGTGTAGTCAACGTTGTGGCGCATCCAGACATCTGGATACCAAAGTACTCAGGACCCGTTCATAAGAACATCTACGCGGGGATGCCGCACGTACGAGAGGCGTTAGAGAGCCTTGGTGCCGCGTTTGTAAGCACGAGCGAGCCGGCGCGAATAAGCAATCGGATCCTTACAACAGGCGAAATCCCGCTGGACACGGCTTATGAGACGGTCGATCCAGAGTTGTACGTTCGTGGCGAAGAAGGCATCCGGCCTGATCCGATGGCAGATGATCTTGCGCTCATCATCACGACAGATCTCGGTCTTGTGGTCGTATTGGGCTGCGCGCATCGCGGTATTGTTAATACGTTGCTCCAGGCACAGAGCGTGGCGAACGAGGATCGTATTCACACGGTCATCGGGGGGACGCACTTGATGAAGGCGTCGGAAGGGCAGCTTAAAGCGACGATCAAAGGGCTTAAAGCTCTCGACGTAGCGCGCATAGGCGTCTCTCACTGCACCGGTTTGCCCGCCGCCGTGAAACTATCCAAAGCGTTTGGGGACCGTTTCTTCTTTAATAATGCGGGCACGCGCATCACGATCGAGGACTAGCACCGGCTACGTGCATTTCGAGCAGCGGCATTCGGTAACAAACTAGTGAGGTGTGCCCACACAGGACTAACTAGGGCGAACAACGGAAGCTCGTGAAATAAGGAATCATGATGCGGTTTCCGCCCAAAAAATGTTTAAAGAGAGGGGCGATAGTCCGGTATGGTGACTAATATGGTCGACAAGCAGAAAGTTATTGATGAACTTAACGTGGCAGTGGGCATGGAGATCGCCGCGATCGTGCAATACTCGCACAACTCGTACATGATTATGGGCCCGTGGCGTGGCGCCCTCACAGAAGAGTTGGAGAGCTTCGCAAAGGACGAGATGGAGCACATGGAATACGTCTCGAAGAAGATCGTCGCTCTTGGAGGCGTACCGACGACAAAGCCTGCCGCGATCAACACGCCCGCGAAGTGGCGTGATATGCTTGAAGCTGATCTCGCTGCTGAAAACATGGCGATCGAGCACTACAAGGCTATTGCTGCGATGGCAGACGAGCTGGACGACGTGGACCTCAGGAAGTCCATCGAGGACATCACAAGCGAAGAATATGGGCACAAAGAGGCCCTCGAGAAATTCCTAAAGGAGCCGATGTAAGGGGGGTGGTTTCCCTCCACAACTCTTTTTTGCTCGGCGTTTTTTACTAGCGTCTCTTAGAGGCTTCTTATAAAGCCGGGTGTTAGGCTTGAAAGAAAGCTATCGAGTCCCTTTTTCCCTCCACGTGCTCACACCGCCTTAGCCCGACAAAGTTCCACGCTCTGTACAATAGAGAGCGAAATCAAGCGGGGCGAAGATCCGATTTCTGACACCGCGGCTCGGTGCTGCGTTAACGGCGTTGCGATAGTAGCGCAGTGACTGTGCTACAACGCTACAATAATATATGCGTGAGACTCTACTATAAGGAATTAGGGAGTGGTTTTATGCTAGATAAGACGATTTCTGAGCATTTCATCGACAAAACGATAGAGGTGTACTTCGGCGGCAGGCCGAACGAAACTATAACCGGTAAGGTAGTGGGAAGCGCCGATGGAGTTGTTGTGCTCGAGCACGATCAGCGCCGAGATTTTATCAACGTCGGAAAAATTGTGGCCTTTTGGGAAGTGTAGGCCTGGCACCTCAGTCGGCGGGTGCCGATTCAGCGGTCTCTATTGCCCTTCTCTATGATCTAGGGGCCTAACTGACGCTTGCCCGTGTACCGCCTTAGGGCGGGCTAGATCACCATAATCGGTCGCATCGTCGTGCCTTGTACATGGCTCAGACGAGATTTGCGGCTTGTTCGCTGCCGAAGCCTAGCAGACGTGCAATATCGTGACCGTCTCACTCAGGTTTTTGTTTTGCGCGGCTTGCAGAGGATTTCGCGGATTTCAAGCTCATAGAATTCGTCGCTTGTCGCCGCCTTAGTCACGAGCGCTGTGTCGAGCCCTTTCGAACTCCCACCAAGCGCCACGACCTCGGTACCTGGTTCGACGATCTCTAGCTGCGCCGCAATCAGCGTGAGTTCGACGGCCACTTTGGTGCCTTGTCCGAACCTGCGAAAGGCGTTCTTCACTTCATCGGGGTAATGGTAGTCAACTTCTTTGTAAAACACGTGTTTAAAACCCGCATCTTCAATGCGCTTTTTGGTTTCGGGCGAAAAACGCGTGGGATCGGTGCCGACGAAAAAGAGTATGAGGTCGTCAGTCGCAAAGAAGTCGAGCGCTTTTTCTGCAGAAGCTCCCCGCACCGAAGGGATCAGGATGTGCGTAATCCCGAGCTCGCTGGCGCGCTTTTTTGCGCAGTCAAGTACATCGGCCGTGTTGTCTTCTCCCGGAGCGTCAAAATACGTTATTGTCCTTTCCATTCTCATAATAGTGATCCTCCCTATACTCGGAAGTTAGGCGTGAAGACGTGTAAAGGTTTCTATGAGACGCCGCGAGCGGGAATTTTTTTTGAATTTAGTGCGCGCTCGGGACGATGATTAGTCGTGAGTAGCACGTATGCTCGCTTCGCCGCTCCTGCGAAGGACGTCGCTGCTGCTCCAACGCGGTATGGTCCGTCCCTTATCCTAACTTAGTTGTCAGTGGACGAACTCTGTCTCTTTCGCAACGCTCGTGAGAGTGCGTCGAGCGTGTTTCTATAATCGGTGATCTCGCCCTCGCTTGGCAATGGCACGACCTTCGATAACTCCGCACTGATGCGTTCGCGTGTTTCGGTGTCCAGTTCAAGCGACTCGAGTGCGGCTTCGGTGATGACCCAAAACGCGTGGCGGTGCGACACTTCGGTAATGCATTCGAGACTGACGACGCCGAGTTGGACTCTGTCTTCGCGTTGCTGGCCGTGAGAGTCGAAATACGACCGCACGAGTTCCGCTTGCAGCATGCACGGTCCGAATCGGTCAGCTCTACACCCGTTGTTGGGGCGATAGGCCCACTCGGCCACGTATCGCGTCGCGTCCATAGTCACTTTCACTCTGTCGTTATTAACCAAATCTGCTTAGCAGCGTTCTGCGAATGCCTATACCAAGATCAATACTCAAAATGGCGACTATCGTATTAAAGTTGGGGCCAACAGTGTTTTTTGTGCCGCTGAAGTCGCTGGCGTGCGATTAGCAAACAGAAGCGTTCAAACAACGTAACGAATCCCCCCGCACTAGCGCCTTACGACGCAGGGTGGCATTTATATACAACCGCTTCTCACCTCAGTGTATTCCGCCGCGTGATGTTATGACGAAAAAAGAACGAATGGAGCTCATTAGCGCAATCGAAGCAGCGCGGGGCTCTACTGTTATCTCGTATGTTGCGGCGGACCGGCAAGGGCTTGAGATCAACATCGCCACAGATGTCTTTCCTATACTCCATAGCCATCTGGCCAAAGTGGGGTACCAAAACCAAATTGACCTGTTTCTGTACGGCACGAGTGGGGTGCCGATGGCCGGGTATGCGCTCGTCAACCTCTTTCGGGAGTTCTGCGGTAGATTCAACGTGATCATCCCGTTCAAAGCGCACAGCACAGCAACGCTCATTGCATTGGGAGCAGATGAACTCGTTATGAGCGAGATGGGTCAGCTGAGTCCCATCGATCCTTCCGTGCAGCACCCGTTGAGCCCAAAGATAACGCTCCCCAATCAACTCGTCCAAGACGTGTCTGTCAACGTGGAGGACGTCGATGGTTTTCTTAGCTTTGCAAGAAACGAGCTCGGACTCGGAGGCGAGGAGTCGATGCAAAAGGTCCTCGACGCGCTTGCATCGAACGTCAACCCGCTCGTTCTCGGCGCAATGTATAGGTCTCGAGAACAGATCGCTTTTCTGGCAGCGCACCTCCTGAAGCAGCACATGGACGATGATGAGACGATCGACCGTGCGGTGAGCACGCTGACAAGCAAGCGATTTTCACACCAGTATAGCATCAGCAGGAAAGAGGCGAAGGATGGCCTGGGCTTGAACGTTATCGAACCTGACGAGCGGCTTGCGTCACTCATCGTCGGTCTTTGGGAGCAGTACGTCGAGATAACCGAAGTAGACAAGCCGTACAACCCTCAAACAGTTCTTGAAAGGGAGTTTGTGAAAGTCAGCAACTTCGATCGAGGCATCATCGAATCAAAGGACCTAACGCACGTATTTCGCACACAAAAAGAAGTCGAACGATCAGAGATGAGCGTGCCGCAAAGTCCATTTCCTCAGATAGCGTATCGCGAGCAGATTCTCGAAGAGGGTTGGATAGAGGACGATCGTTTGTAGGTATCGATCAGACTCAGGCGATACGTGATTCCGCTGTTCGTAGGCGTTTAAAGAGCGGTCGACGACAGCGACGCCCGCGACGCTACCGCGCACGGCGCCAGCCGCCGGTCGTACGGTGGCGGGCGCCTCGTGCAGCGTTGGTGTACCTCTTCACTGCAGTAGCGTCATACGATAGACCTTGAGGCACTGTATAGCGTAGCGATGACCGTTTACGCTCTCGTTCGCGTCTGCTCACGAACAAAGGAGAGGAGGTAGTAAGGCCCCCCCGCTCCTTTTCCAGTAACTCCGCTCGCCTTCCATCCACCAAAAGGCTGGACGCCGGGCCACGCCCCCGTCGTTGCACCGCCGCGCCGATTCGCATAGCACACGCCGAACTGCATCGACGCGAAGAAGCGGGCCACCTCATCTTCATCTTTAGAAAAAATGCCCGCGGTGAGACCGTATTCGGTCGCGTTTGCCTCCCGCAACCCCTCCTCGAGTGAGGTGATGGTGTCGACGAGCAGAAACGGCACGAAAAGCTCTTCTTCGAACAGGCGATGTCCTCGCGGCAGTCCCGTCATGATGGTGGGGCGCACATAGCATCCCCTGTTCCACACACCGTCGCGCAGCACCGTCCCCCCGGCCACAACGGTTCCTCCGTCCTGAAGACCGTCTTTGACCGCGCCTGTGAACTTCGCAAGTGCGGCGCGATCGATGAGGGGGCCCACAAAAACGTCGCTCTTGCGAGGGTCGCCCACAACGATCTTTTCGGTCGCTGCGCAGAGCTTTTCGAGGAATTGAGGCGCCACTGCTGACTCAACGTACACGCGCGACGTGGCGCTGCACTTCTGCCCGCTGTAGCCGAAGGCTCCTTTGACGACGCCTTCGACCGCCTTGTCGAGGTCTGCAGAAGCGGTTACGATGGCAGGATTCTTGCTCCCCATCTCTGCGACAAACGGCTTTGGATAAGGCTGGCGTACCGAGAAGTTGCGCTGCAGCCAGATCCCTGCGTCTCGGGATCCCGTAAAAGCGATTCCGGCGACATCCGGGTGGGCCACCACGGTCGCTCCAAATGGCGCTCCCGGACCGGTAATCACATTCAGCGCACCTCCACTAACCCCCGCTTGTACAAACGCTGCGTGCAGCTTCAGGCCGGTCAGTGGCGCGTTGCTCGTTGGTTTAAACACCGCGGTGTTTCCGGTAAGGAGTGCCGCCGAAACCATTCCCGCTGCGAGCACGAGCGGGAAGTTAAACGGCGAGATAATAGCCCACACGCCATACGGCTGCATGGTGCTAATGCTTCGCTCTCCAGTGACATCGGACATGGAAACGGCGAAACCCTTCTTCTCCTCGTAGATAGCGCAGTTGTACCTGAGCATTTCGACCGCCTCACACACCTCAGCGAGGGCTTCAAATCTATTTTTTCCGACCTCATAGGTCATGAGAGCGGCAAGGAGGAAGCTCTGCTTCTCGATGACGTCCGCGACGGCACGAATAATCCGCACGCGTTCTTCCCAGTCGGTTTGACTCCACGCGGGAAACGATTCCGTCGCTTCGGCGACCGCGGACCGGGTCTCGGCCTCTCCACCTTTTTGGAACGTGCCGATGACGAGATCGGTATCGATGGGGGAGCGGGTCTCAAAATCCTCGATAGCTGCGACGCGCCGGCCGCCGATATACATGGGGTGATGCTGCCCAAACTCTCCTCGCACCGTTTCCAGCGCCTGTTCGTAGCCGCTATGAACACCTTTGTTGTCGAGAAGCGAAGTGTAGGTGAGCTTTTTCTTTTTTGCCATGGTCGAGTCCTCCTCAGCGTCTTATTGGAGAGACTAACACTGCTGCACCCCCGATTCGTGCGCCTGTATAATATGCTATCGGTTATGCGTCGGTAAGTGCTTTCGTTGGATGTGCGTTGAGCCAAATGGCGCGGACGTTTTTTTGCAAAAAATGGGCTGAATGAGTCTCATCGCAAAACGTGGCGCGGCGTCGGGCGCGACTCGGCATGCGAAGTGTGAACGTTGACTGCGTTGAACCGAAAGATACTTGGCATTAGCGGCGTTGAAAAGAGTAGTACGAACGTGGAGGTCAAGTGACGGAAGACCATGCAACTGGCGAACCTTACAGACGCATAAAGCGCACCATGGAATCTATTTCCGGACGAGTGCGACAAGAGGCAGGCTCGCTCGATCGTTCCGAGGTGAACGCGTTTGTCGCTGAGATCATTGCGACGCACAAAAATCGCCATCGCATATTCCTTCTTGGCGAGGGCCGGTCGGGGTTGGTCGCCCGCTCCTTTGCTATGCGCTTGATGCATCTAGGTTTCGACGTTTACGTCTTTGGCGAGGTAGTCACCCCTGCAGTCAAAACAAACGATCTCGTGATCGCCGTTTCCGGGACGGGCGAAACAGGTCCGGTTAACGAGACAGCGAAGATCGCCAAGCGTCACGGAGCTAGGACTGCCGTTGTCACCTCGAATACGGACTCATCCCTCGGCAAGATTGCGACCAACACTGTGACCATCCGCGGCCGAACGGAAGCCGATGATACGAGCTTCTTAGAGCGTCAGGTTACTGGCGTATCAATCTCACTCACGCCACTTGGGACGCTCTTTGAGATCAATGTGATGGTGTTCTTGGACAGCGTCATTGCCGGCCTGATCGCAGCTCTACAAAAGAAGGAGGAAGAACTAGAGGCGCGGCATTCAGATCTAAGGGCGCAACGAGAGGTACTGACGGCAAATCCACACGACGCCCATCGCGAGTAGTAACGCGTTATCGTCCAGTTCAAATGCGAAGACGTTTTTTTTAGACACTGCTCGTTAGCGGCACCTGCTCGATCCAACACAGTTAAAACCTGCACGGCCAATCAAGAGGCATAGAGCAGAAACGGGAGGTGACAACGGCTTGGACAGCATAATTCTGTACGTGCTCCTTGGGGCGACTGCCGGAGTTTTCAGCGGCTTGTTAGGAATTGGTGGTGGCCTCATCCTGGTCCCGATGCTCGTGCTGCTGGTCGGGCTCACCCAGCAACAAGCGCAAGGCACCACGCTCATTTTGTTGACCGCACCTTTTGGGTTGCTGGCTGCCTTGACGTACTACCAGAGCGGCTATGCCGACTTGAAGATTGCGGCGATTCTTGGCATTGGCTTCTTTTTCGGAGCTTTCCTCGGGGCGAAAGTCGCAGTAAGTGTCCCGAACGTTGTTTTGCAAAAGGTTTTTGGTGTAGCGCTGTTGGTGGTCGCGGTATACCTGCTGCTAAGCAAATAGAGGCGCGTCGAGTTTCGCGTAGCTATCACCATCCTGCTGGCGGCAACGAGACAGCGCACGACGCTGTTATGCTCTGTTAGGCAGGGAAAGGATTATAAGGACGCGAAAGTCTATCAAAGTAATTGGCAAATCAAACGCTCTAACGAGCTGAAGTCCGCTGTAGAGCCTATGATGGTCTCTAGGCACGTGCACAGTTCAGTGTTTGCGTGTCCGGGGTTGGCAGTGCGCGGAACCAGAAAGTTTGAGGCGTCGAAAAGTAATAGAATCAAAGCGAGGCAAAAGAATGGGTCTTTTTAAACTGATGAGTTTGCCACTACGAATGATGATGTGGCCCATGGCGGCGCCGGTCCGCATGATGATGATGCCTTTGAAGATGGCGTTGCGTTTTCTAACGGTAATGCTGCTGTTCGCGCAACTGATGGTAATGCTGTTCGCGGCCGCCATGTTCGTCATGTTCACCGTCGTGCCGGCCGTTATGTTCGGGCTGTTTTTCGTGATGAAAAAAATGCGCATGGGAAGGATGGGAAGGCATGGAAGAATGCAGATGCACATGCCCATAGCCCGGCGCTTTAAGCCCTAGGCATATGGAAAAGGCAGTTTTTCACACAAAAAGCAGCGAACAACTGGAAATTCCGGCTGCTGACACAGAGTGCTGTCTTTTTTTATTTTTGTAGTCGCAGCTGAGCTTCGCTGTCTGCGCTAAACGATGCGAATCAAATTCTGCTGTGACGCGGTCGGTAGGTACAAAGGAAGTGTTGCACGTGAGAACTCAGCAGACCGAGCGCTCTTCTCTGCGTCTCCACCAATGCGACGTCCGCTATGATTGCAATTGTGCTTCCTTGCATACCTGAACGTCGGACATTTCAATCCTCCCGTTCTGATGCGCGTCGACCACTGTGGCTGTTGCACTCTGGACGCGTCGCAGCTTTTAGCAAGCGCGGGAACAACGACGTGGACTATTTAGGTATGAAAGTGCGCGTGGGACACTGAGTTGTCTCTCGGTCGCCTGGCACCTCGTGGCCAAAGCAACTGCCTTTGCTGTCGTCGATTGGCTCATAGAACTTACATTCTTTGCACGTAGACACGAGCTCAACCTCCTTTGGCTGTTAGAAAAGACTTGGTGCCGTGTTATATGTACTCTCTGTTACTGCTGACCTAGGTAGTGGTTCGAGCTGTGTAAACGTCGCTGCACGCTTAAAATCGATCTGCGCGTTAGCTCCTGAAATGAGGACGCGGCTTCTTCTTCAGCATTCATGAACTACCAAGTCTGTCCATCGTGCTTAAACCGCACTCAATCTGCCCAGTCATCATTGATAGGGGCGTGATCCGATGTTTCCAAAGTCTTCATCAAACGCGCTGTGATTTCCGTGCTTTTTTGCTCACTGAAAATCGTTTGCAGGACGCCGGTGAGCCGGTTGCGGGCTGTTGCGAGGTTTGCCATGTCAACCATGAGGTCAGCGTCTTGGAGGATACCGAGCGTGTGGGAGACGAGCGAATGAATCATACACGCCTTGAGATCGCACTCAAATTCCGACTCCGTCTCGCGGCGCAGGTCGTCGTGGTGTGGCAGGTAGAACTTGCACCCGCTTCCCGGAACCATCACTCCCATTTTCGGACCATCAAGCGCATTGCGCTGCAGGGAAGTGATCAGCTCGTCAGCCGTCAGCCGATTCATTTCAGCGCCGATGATATCGAAAACAGCATGCTCTAAGTCGGTCATTGTCAGTGCACTTATGGTAGTTGATTACCATTTATTTATCTGCCTCTTAGCCGTTACCTCATTTGAGCTTGCCGAAGAATGGCTTGGCATGGTGCTCAGCCAGAGGCGAGACGGTAAAGGAGGGGGCTTGCGACGTTAAATGTGGCGCCTTGCATGCAGAAGTAAGCCAAAAATAAGCCAAAAATGTGCCACAATTTCGCGCGCCTAATCAAACACCGTCATTCGCTAATCGACCTATCTACCCGGCTAACGGGCTATACGCGCATACGAAAATAAGAAGTTACTCGCGCTTACGGTCGCCGTTCACGCCCTCGGCGATATCTAATAGTTCGTTTATGGTCTCGGCTACCGTCATTTTATGCCGCGTTGCGATATGGCGCTTACTAATATACACCATGAACCGATCGTGGGTTCCCTTCGGGACTTTTAACATCTTATACTGCTCCATGATACACCTTGTATTACTAAGTGACATTTAGATACTTAGATTTATATGCTAACGAGTTAATATATGGTGACAAGTTATATATACTTAGGGCGTGTAGTTAGCTTAACAACCAAAGCATGCCAGAGCTGAGTACGACATGCCCACGGTTATCCCTTGTTCTTTTTCGTACGGGGCTTACCCGCCGTTCATCCGATCCTCGTCGCCTATCGCGCGTGTGCTGAGGTTAAACGTTACGCGCCAGTGATAGTGGGTGCGTTGTCTTTGGAAAAAGTACGAGATTAGAGTACAAATGAACGTTTACAGTTTAAGCGCGACGTGAGCGTTTGAGGACGTCGCAAACGCGCTATTCGAGGAGGTAGAAGCTAATGACAGCGATTGCAATGTTGGTGATCGAGATGGCGGTAATCGTTGGGATCGTGCTTGAGGGTTTGCTATTTGAGCGATCGTTTGACGCGATCAAGAAGCGATTGGTGACGCAGCCGAGCGTCGGCCGCGTTCCTACCGCGGCCTAATCCTACCTTATCGAGATATGAACGTTTGACGAGGCTGCTAGAAGCATGACTGGCGAGAGCGACAAGGTGGATAAATGACGGTTATTATACTTGACTGGGATTTTGCGCACTATTACCGACGCGTAGACGAGCGATATTTGACGCTCGACGAAGCGATAGGACAGGTAAAAGGGCACGAGGGGCAGAATGGAGAGCTAAAGGAGCGGATAGTGCACCCGCGCAAAACCCATGCATTGAAGGAGGCGCTAACCGACTTGCGAGACAATGCCGCCGAGTTGCATCGCATTAAGCGACACTTGCGCAAGCTCATAAACGCAGGCGTCGAAGTGCTACCACAGCCGGACCCACGCCTCTCTATGCCGGAGCATCAACGTGCGTTGTATGCTGGCTTACAGTGGAATGGCGCAAAAAACGGATGGGTAACCGAAGCAAACGAGCCTATTAGGGCGTAATCGCTGTTATTTACATGTTTTGTTTTTGGCTGCGGGACGGATTACTCGAAAAACGTGTCTGCTTGAGTTCCTGCGTATAAACTCGGCCAGAAACGGTGAGTCTTAGCTCTAGTAGTTCTTCTCAAAATGAGAGCTCGACATCTCTCCGATCTTGCATATAATTATGGACGTGCTCAGGCAGCGGCTGGCACGTTCTTCGGCGTTAGAAACTTATGAGAAGTAATCATGCAATTCTCAAAACTATTCTCTTTTATCGTTGTTGCATCGCTCGTCGCCGTGCTCTTCGCGGGCCTCGTGCGATAAAAATCATGGGATTTTGATCGTATGCGTGCTTACAGCGCGATAGCTTGAACTACCATAACTGCACAAGCAGAAATGGCTTTAAGCCGAATCATAAAGCAGGTGACTAAATTGAAGTTTAATGTAGATATTGCGACCTTAGTAACGCAAGCTGATGACTTGTCCATTTTCTTGAAGGCAGCGATTTCAGGAGATCTGGTAGAAGCGCTCAAAGGGCAAAGCCCCTTGACACTCTTCGCTCCTGATAATGAGGCATTCAGTAACGTTCCAGCTGGCACACTCGACAGCTTGTTCAATAACAAGGAACAGCTGACTGACGTTCTTACGTATCACGTGGTGGCCGGGAAGCACTTTGCGGCTGATTTGGCGAAGCAGGAGACTCTTTTGACTGTTCAAGGTGGTATGCTCGAGGTTCACGAACATCATTGGCTGCGGCACGGGATCACGATAAACGATGCCGTGGTAAAAGATGCCAACCTTGAGTGCACTAACGGGGTCATTCACATCATTGACACCGTGTTAATACCAAAGTAGACCTCGATCTAAACGTGGCGCCGAAAGATACTGAGAGCGGTTAACGAAACAAACAGCGGTTTTTGTCAAGAACTGGCTGTTTTATTTCGCGATAAAACGCAGGATTAACGCGCTAAAGGGAGATGTGAACAGCATGAGGAGGGGGGCCCCCAACAGAATGGAAAGAGGCGAGTACGGGGATTAACCCAGAGATACCAGACTAGCGATGAGGCATTTTGTCCCCTAAATCTGCTTTTTATTCACGGGATAGTGAAGCCGAGCACGAATAAGAGTAGCACGAGCAAAGCTCCGGGGATCCCAGCCAGTGCACAAATAATTACAGTGATGAGATTTATGGGCACTGCAAGCCCGAGGAATTTCGCCAAAGCCAGAATGATGAGGCCAAATATCGAATTAACTACGAGATATCTTATTGTGCTTCCCAGACTCATAACACCAACTTAACAACAAGATCTAAAAGAAGGTTTCGATTTTTTAACTCGCTGGCGAACAGTCGACAATGTAGTCGAACCCTGCCCGTTCGGCGGTGATCGCATACGTGAGCAAATCCGTGGAGGGATACTGTTCGGGTCCCGCTTTCCATCCCACATTAACTACGTTTTGCCCATCAACCAATGTCATCTAGTCTTCTTTCAATCATCCGGACGCCACGAATGGATTAGTCCGTATCGACTTCTTCCTGCCTACGTCGTTTCTCTTCCTCTCCTTCAGCTATCTTCTTTTGCTTAATTACTTCTCCTTCGATTTCCTTTTTCTTCTTCTCTACGTCACCAACAACTTCTTTGCCCTTCTTTTTTAGATCTCCGATATCCACCATCGTCGTAACCTCCCTGCGTAAGTTGACTCCCCGTAGTTTTTCTGCTCGACGCTTCTCGTTCTTGTTTTTGACTGGCCGTTCTCTTCTAGTCTTCCCGTGTCTTTTCTTCTCGTTATCTCCCGCTCGCCTTCAGCGCATCAACAAACTTGCCACGAGCGATTTGGTTTTTTCTCCTTTTTATATGAGCCCAAATACCCGTAAGATGATGAGAATATTACTACGACAACAATGAGCTAAAACTAATATAATGGTATTCCCAATATTTTTGAGAGTGTTTAGCATCATAAAAAGGAGGTGAAAAGGTATATGGGTGTCAGGGACTTAGTATTGCTTATTATCGTGCTGATAATTATATTCGTGGCTCTGCGTTATTTGGGTATCGTCTAAGATGATTAGACAAGTAGCATAATACCACGCGGATCAAGAGGGTGTTGCTAGATCAATAAATACACTATTAGCGCGGCGGCGACTACCAGTATACCAATGACGATCACGAACTCTATCAGCTCTCTGCGCTGTACCCGCGCCCAACGCCTTTTTGATTGCTTATTTTCCGTCGCTAGTTCGCGCAATTCGTTGCCGTCGTTTGTACCATCGGTCATTCGCCGCCTTCGCCGTCGTCCTCGGTGTTGGTCATACCGATTCGCTGGCATTGAATAAACATTGAGTGGTCAGGTCTCCCGAGCACGTGACCTTAATCATAAGCACAATAGCAGGGAGTCCAGAGGCTATCCTAGTCATTCTTCTCTACGTGTTTGGCAATCCTTTATAGGAGAGAAGCACGGGCACTACACGTGGATACTTTCCAATAGTCGATACTATGCCGCCCTCAAAGGAAGCGCCATTGTTAGGGCGGTCACCAAGCAATTGATGCTAGCCAAACTGCTGGATTTCAGATGTACGAAACGACTAGCACTATGACAAACAGTATCACGAATAGGATGATAAGGGGCTGCAGCACTGCTAAGGTTAATCCAGCGATCCCTAGAAAAGTCAGTACGAAGAGAATTACTGCCACCGCCAGAAAAAGCCAGGCAAGGTTTCTAAACCTGCCGTAACGTGAACCGAACAATCGTACCACGAATCCACCTCCGCTGCTGATTTGGTTGAACGATATATAAGCTTTTGGAAAAAAAGCGAAGGACGCCAAAACGCTAGTGAATTTCTACTTCGCCTTCAGCTTCGCCTTCGTAATATCGGTCGGAGACAACGACTGTATCTTCTGTCACCTTGAGCGCTTTCGACCACGGAACGACCATGTCACTCTTCAGTAGACCTGGGGACACCTTCAGCACAATTTCTTTAGTCCCCTTAGTGATTAAGACATCGGTCGCTTTACCTAGCTTATCCCCGCCTTCGGTTTCGATGTTTTTGCCTACGACACCAACGAAGGCATCCTCGTGATATTCTCTTCCTTTCATGCGTTTTACCTGCGTTCAATTGTTCGTTACCGAGATATAAGATTTAGGGCTGAAACGTCGCTTTGGTGAAAGAAAAATCGCTCGAAGAGAAAGATATATGCAGCAAAAAACGCCGCTTTGTTCCCAGTGTTGTCGTTTCACCTGAGAGCGCAGATATGTGTCAAAAATGACGCGATTGAAGCTGTACACAAATGCGTTGTCATCGAAAAGTTCGCCCTTTGAATTGCGCGGCCCATCAATAATCCAGTCATAAACAACAATGACAGAATCACGAAGGGGGGACTTGTAGCGAACCTTCTCAACGGCTGCAAGCCATTTTGAAACGAGTTGATGGGGTGCGAACGATATATACTCAAGATTCCTCTCTATATCCTCTGCAACATAGGGAGAGTGACCCTGTTCTTCAAAAGTAGGGTATGCCGCGCTAATCGTGGTGTATTTATTAACTAGAGGCGATATCTGTCAAAGGAGGTGATTAGGTATATGGGCGTCAGAGACTTAGTATGGCTTATTATCGTGATTATAGTCATAGTCGTAGTTCTGCGTTTTTTGGGTATCCTCTAAGAGGATTAGACAAGTAACGAACTGTTACTTTCGGTCCCTATAATCTATTCCTTATCTCTTAGCTCGTTATTTCTTTTTTCGATTTCGTTTGATTCTAGGCTTCGTTTACGACTTAAGACATAACTTGTTTGGAGTTACGGCATAAAAAGTGCATTGCACATGGCCTCTCCGAATAACAATCGAAATCTCGCAGCCAAAACGACAACAATTAACTTATGTTAGCGCTACGTTGAGAAATAGAGAGTCCGATCAATTTTACATATAACCAATGAGAGGGGGTGTGCAGAATACGATGTACTCAATTCGTCAAATGCCGCGTCGAACGCTGCAGCATCCATATGCTCCATGTCAATCCTGAAGCGTTGTGAATCGCCCGTATTGCATCTATAGGTTCTGCCATGATGATTCCCTTGTGGTTCGGTTATAAAATATTACAACGCATTTTGGTGTAGTAAAACACGCTTGTTTTTATTATATGGACCCACAAACACAAATGACCTAGAAAATGAGACGGGCAACCCAATATACTAGCACAGAAAATCACGCAAGCGCCTACAGAGAAACGTTGCGACTAGGTCTGAGGCTATATCGAGGGCTCATCTCTAACTCGCTGGGAGTAAGGGCCCCGCTGTTCTGCGGACACAAGCTAACGTACAACTGCAACCTCAAGTGTAAAATGTGCCCCTTCTGGAAAAGATCCGGCCAAGATTTAAGTCTGGAGAAAGAAAAAGCGATTCTAAGGCAGATCTATGATTCTGGCGTTTGTGCGATAGCGTTTGAAGGCGGAGAGCCGCTGCTTAGAAAAGACTTGGTCGAGATTCTTGCGTATTCTCGTTCTCTGCCTCTGCACACGAGTCTCATAACCAATGGCACTCTCCTCGAAAGAAGGATAGATGAAATTACACCATACATCAACGGCGTAGTCTATGTTTCGCTAGACGGCTTGGAGAAGACCCATGATGAGATCAGGGGCGTTAACGGGTGCTTCAAAGAAGCTATACGTGGTGTAGCTGCGGCCACACAGCGGGTTCCTGTGACGATCAACACGACGATTATGGGGGAGAACCTGAATGAGATAGAGGACATGGTGCGGTTGGCAAAGGAATTGGGTGCCGGAATATCCGTCTCCGTTGCTCATGCGTACTCCGATGCCGAGGCGTCTGCAATCAAAGCTCACGAAGTCGCAGAGATAGCCAGGAAACTCGTTGATATGAAGAAAAAAGGCTACCCGCTCGTTAATTCGATTAGTTATTTTAAAGTGATAGCTAATGAGAAGAGATGGAAGTGTAAGCCCTGGGCGGTAATTAACGTCGACCCGTATGGAAAATTGGTTCTGCCTTGTTATGTTCGCAACGAATACACGGCTAGCGCTTCGGTTTTAGAAACTGGCATAAAATCTGCGATCTCCGGATTTGACTGGAAGGAGACACGGGACTGCGTAGAGTGCAGCCTTCATTGTTATGTGGAGCCTTCTCTGGTGCTTTCATGGGATTTACCAACTTACATGAACTACGTTTATCGACGGCGGAAGTAGAAATTCCAGAGATAGATTATTGTTAGATTATAACAAGGAAAAGATGGGATTTTCAACAATTTTGTTGGAATACGATAATCCGGCTAACGGGGGTTATAAGGCCAAGCACACGAAAATATTATTATCTTTATTTTATTATATTTTAAATCAGATACTGTCCAAAGACTGCTCATCGAGCGGGGCCGCAACTTCGTTCAACGCGTCCGCCTGCACCATTGAAACGCGAGTATTAAGTGCGAAACGGTATCCCCAAACTTCAAGTATTAAGGGCGGTAAACTGGAACTAAGGCTTAGAGGTGAAAGCAGGCCGCGCAATTGACTGCAATCAAGAACGGTCTGCTCTCACGCAAAGTAAGCGCGTACAAACTGACAAGGCCATTGTATATAGTTTTGGATGTTTGTCTGTGTCTTTCTTTGTGTGATCCTCACTTCGAGCGTAGTTACCGTCGTACGACGGGAGATGACACAATGAAAGGAGAACAAACAATACAAAGATTCCTGGTGCTACGAGCCCAGGGGAAGTCGTTGAGAACGATCGAAAAAGAGATCGGCACAAATAGAGGCACGTTGGCAAAATGGGAGCGAGAGCATCTAGAAGAGCTCAAAAACCTAAAGGCCGTCGAGCGTGACGCTATGCGTGAGAAGTACTTGTTGACCAACCACGCGCAGCTGGAACTCTTCGGGACGCAGTTCACGCGCCTGAAAAAGGAGCTAGAAGAGCGCGATCTGTCAGACATTCCTACCCCCAAACTCTTTGAGTTGGTCTTAAAGTATAGCACGAGGCTTACGGAGGATTTTCCGGCGGAGTGGATTGACACCGAAGAGGGGCTTGCGGAAAGCAAGGCTAGTCGACTAGCGCCTAGGTTGCCCTTCCCGATAAGAAGCCCGCAATAGCTACGAAGCTCTGCTAGGAAGTATCGATATGTCAAAGCAGTAGGGCCGCTAGGTGCTGACGTTGATGGCGATGTTCCGCCAGAAGCGCTGCTAAGCACATGCGCAGCTCTACCACCGTTTTGCCGATCGATCATCTAGCGTTAGATAGCTGCAGCACTAGCAAGCGACAATAGATTTGTGAACTTGTCTGTCAATGCATGCGCGCGAGTACACTAGTAATGGCCCATTCACTTTTTTTATTCCATCGCGCGCGGTTGGCTATCTGCAAAAAGAAGCGGCTTCTTTCGTCCTTGGCGACCGTGTGGGCCGAGCCACGTGCCGAATGGCAATCCATAGTACAACTGGGTTAAGTGCGGATAAGAAAGCAGAACCAGCAGGTGCTGCAGCCGCAATATGACGCCCGCATCAATCGCGCGCGCGAAATCGGCGTTCATGGAGCAGAAAAAACTGCATCAGAAATCAGCGACTTCAAGCTATACGCCGAAGACCACAAGCGGACTGTAGCCGCCATGTTTGGCGAAAAAAATTCATTGCCGCCCCCCGGTTAAACTCCTCTTTTTTTGTCTACGAGCAAAACGATCTTCTTCTTATGATCTTCTGTCGATCAGAGTCACACGTTGGAATTAGTGATTTGTTGATTTTTGGCGGTTAGCCGAGTTTATTGATGATAGCTAGGTGATACTGGCGATAGCCGCTGTTAGCTCTTCTTACGACGAATCACGAAGACAGCGTCTTTTTCACGTTTCTTCCGCGGTGAATAGAGAACATCGAAATCATCAAAAGGATGCTTGAGCGACAGTCTGGTAAAGGCCCCATTGTGGTACTCTATATATTGGCACTCGCTCAGAAGCGCTACAAACTGCGCCAATGAACACCCCTTGAACATCTTGATATCGCCTGAACGCTCCTGCTCAAGCCACTGGATAAATGTGAAGAACATTGCCTCCTTTGTAGTCGGCACTTCAGTCATCGTAAGGTCAAGTCCGTTTTGGCTAAATCTATGAACAACGTGAAACATTGCCATGTAACTCTCGAAACCACCTAGGGCTTTTATAAGCTCCTTGTGTTCGCTTTCGTCATCCATGATAACCTCGTAGGGTTTTTCGTCACTCATGATCTGATGTCTCCATTACAAGACCTCATAACGTTGTATTTAAGCTATCTTGTCCTACAAGCCGTTTACGATGCAGAGGCAGATTTGATAAACGAAATTAAGAACCACGCGAAATCTGCCGAAGGCTATACAAGCTATCTTGAACAACTATCCTGGCGCGGGCGGGATGCGCCGGCGGCCTCCGCCATGTCAAGGCGGGCGAAATTAACAGTCAATTTGGCGTTTTCTGATTTCTTTGCACTTTCTTTTTCACTCTTGTGAGAAGAAGAGACAACAACAAGAAAGGCAAGCGCCCCGTAGTGCACCGTTTGATAAATCCTCGTAGGGATTCCAGCAAGCTTGGAGAGTGTATGCGGTAGTCGGATCGATGGGTAGTCATAACCCGATTTTGCGTGGTGAAGGGAGATCTTGCTGCGGCGAATCTCCAGCAGCTCGTGTTTTGGCATCTGAACGTTAGGATATGGGTAATGATCGGCGGCCAACATAATACGTGCAAACTCGGCGCTGCAGACTTAATCGTTATGATTAGCCTTCCGCGACTAGGCACAAATGAGCACTCAACGCGCGTGGGGATACGTTTTTCGGCAAGCGAAAACCACGGAGCCGTCGAGAAACCCTTTCTGCCAGAAGTTTAGATCAAAAAAGCTAAGAGGGGGGGACTCGCATACGAAGAAACAATGGTCAAAAAAATGATATTACTGCTCGTCGCTGCAGCAATGATCGTTTCGATTGTTGCTGCCGGCTGCACGTCCAACCAGAATAACACGACGTCTTCGATCTCACTGACAAACACCTATAACAGCACGCGAGGGTTCTCGATAATGTACCCCTCGAACTGGACGCTATCTCATGTGGCTCCTAACAACGCAACTGCCAACTTTACGGCGCCTGATAACGTGACTAGCCTTGAAGTTTTGGTATTCCAGAACATGACGTCTCAGGACGTATCGCAAGGACTGAACCTCGTAACTTCTCTAGTCAAAGGCTTGAACGAAACGAACATTACAGAGCTTGCGGTAGTTGCAGGCAACGCTTCAATTCTTTCAACAACGAACACCACAGTCGCAGGACTTCCCGCCACTCAGATAGTCTGGACGGCGCCCATAAACGGTGTGCAGATGAAAGTCCTTGAGACTTGGATTCTCAAAGGCAGCACCCTCTACCAGGCCGTCTATACGGCTCCAGCGAGCAGTTACGACACCTACGTAGGCGCAGCGCAGCAGATGATGAATTCGCTCCAGCTCACGTAGCAGGAGCGGTTGCACAAAGACGGTTAGTCGGCAACACAGACCCCTGAACAACTGGTGCGATCGAACATCCGCCGGCGTTAGTGCGCTGGGTTCGAGTGGACAGACCGGCTATTCGTGGCAACGTACCTAGCGGATGCTGTTGGGGGACTCGCATCGTCGTCTCTAGAGATACGCTCTCGTCGTCGGTCCACAAAAATCCTGAGGCCCTGACGGAAGGAGCTGCGGCTCCCGCAAGAGTATTTCGTCGTAAGATGGGTTGCAAGCGGAAAAAGAAGGAGGCACTGAAGCTCCACAATTTTTGCAGACTAAGTTAACCATTGCTCATTCCTCTCTCAAAGGGCTTAACATATAGAAACTTACGATGCCAAAGTTCTTTTGGTGGCACCGTCGAACGGGCAGTCGAGACGCGCAGCTCAGATATCTAGTGACATACGGAGCCGCCTGCAGCTACTGCCTCGGCCGAGCCGAACGACTTGACAGATCGTACCTGCGAATGTTTGCACTTGAGCTGAAAGAACGGCTTGCGCAGACTCTCGCTGCGTTTGTCACATCGATCCTAGCAGGGCCGAGTGGACGCCTAGACGCAGAAAGTGCTGGGCCACCCTCCGCCGGATCATTGCAGTGTTGCAGCAGGTGATGTGCACACACGACGCAGAAAAGCTGGCTATAGCTGTGCTTGAAATCTACAAGGACAGTTATTGAAGAGTAGAGTTCAAAAATCGTTCGACAAGTTCAGGGAGCCGCGACCTAATGTGATTGCTGTCTTAACACGTAACAAAAACTTGTCTGGCTCCCACTCGGTCGGCCCAGCTACTTAGCTATATAATGGAAACGTTGCTTTCAACAAGCTTTTCAATTCTGTAATATATCGCTACACCAGATTCTTATGAAATGAATCAGTATAACTCTTCTAAGGTGACAATCTGCCCGTTAGGCACCGAAAAAAGCACCTTACGTAGGAGATAGCGATGAATACCTCAACAGAAACCAAGGAAATGTTGCAGAAGTATTATGATTGTCTTTCAAAAAAAGAGGGATGGCAATCATTGCTTTCGGACGGTATCTTGCTGACCGGAACGGTGGCAAAAGAGTCGAAAGGAAAAGAGCTTTTTGTAAATAATAACTTTTTCAAGATGGTCAAAGACTTGAAATTGAAGCGGATGATTGTTGAGAACGAAAACGCTTGTGCTTTGGTAAGCTATGACCTTGTATCTCCCACTGGCAGAAGCTTCTCTAGCGATGTTGCCGAAATTTGGAAAGTAGAAGACGGAAGACTTGAATCACTCGCTATATATTTTGACACGGCTGAGTTTCAGAAGTCTATTGCATAGAATAAACAACTATTTTTGTCGAGTCTTGATCCAATAGCTCGCTCTTACTGGTCATCAGTTCGTCGAGTGCAGTCGTATTTGCGAAACGTTTGCGCTTGAGTTAAAGTAGCTAGACTCTCGGTGCTTTTGAACATCGATTCTAGCAGGGCCGCATCAGCAAAGGCCTGAAATAGCTCTTTTCTTTGAATTTCGGCACGTTCTTGCTGTGGGATTATTATCTGTCGGGCAGACGCACCTCTGTGCAAGCAATCCTCCCACAGACTAACACACAGCAAGATTAGAGCAAACTCAATCGTATACCGCGTGGCCTTTTTAAGTTCCCAACCACTTCAAAAAAAGATACGCTGCGCTGTGGACTACTCAGCAGCGCCCTTTATGCAGAAGTACCCTCCCTTGAGGTCGTAATCAGCGTACACCTCACATCCGGGGCAGTTACATCCCTTCATCTCAGGTGTCTTCTCACTCTTGCCAGTGGCGCAAAACACACCACCCATAAGGCTGTTCTGCGTGTAGGTAGGACAGCTCATGCAAATGCACTTCGCTTTGTTTTCCGGGGTCATCGGAACTTTCATTCTTTTTCACCTCCGTGTAAACTTTGAACAGATTTAATGATTCTCAGACTTTAAAATGCTTCCTTTTTCCTAACACAAGGAAAGTAGCCGATTTCGAAACGTTATCTCCTTCTTGATCATCGCTTCCAGATCTATCCTTCCTTCCTTTACTCAGATGGAGATGTAACGGATTCAAGGCCGAATTTCGGGGCTGTAGGATGGTGGTGGGTTCCTGGCATCTTATTATCCAGAATATGTTCTCAGATATATCAGCAATCCAACGAATACCAGTAGAATTCCGACATAGAATCGTATTCCTCGCTCCGACAATTTTCGTGCCACAACTGGGCCTAGCTGTCCACCTATGATTACACCAGGAATAACCCAAAGCATAATAGTAAAAATTAGGTTTTCCTGTTCAGACAGCACTGAAATAAAATCGGGTGTTAAGCGGAAAACCGCCGCGAACAGATTGACTACGAAGATAATGAGCACCGTCGTCCCTACTGCTTCTGCAGGGCTTTGGATTTTGCAGTGTTTGAGGACGCAGGGCATGATAATTTTTCCTGTTCCCGTGGCAATCAATCCTTTCATGAACCCTGCGATTGCAGCCCGGATCCAGTAGATCTTTTCCTCCATATCGGGGACTGCAGATTCATTTTTCTTATAGAATAGTCCGAAACGGAGTATCAGAAACACTCCGTAGATGATCACGAAAGTTCCGAATATTTCGAGGAGCAAATTAGCCGGTGCAAATGGAACGAGCAGAGTCCCAAGAATAGCAGACGGGACAGCAATTTTCAAGTATTGTTTCGCGATGCTCCAATTGATGGTCGTCTGCATCACATTCTTGACAACCCCGGAGCCGAATCCAAAGAGCATGGTAAGGAGGGCGAGCCAGAAAGAGGTTTTCGGATCGATGCCAAGCAAGAGGATATAGATAGGTATCCAGAAATTTGAGCCCGAAATGCCTACAGAAGTTACAAGAATAGCAACGACAATTGCTAATGGAAGGAGATAGAAGTAGGTCAGGATGTCAGACATGGATCACAATTTCCTGCAGAATTTGAGTATTGAGTCCCGAAAATGTGCGTTTTGTTGGTTTGGATTACAGTTGAATATTTTTTCTAGTCTCTGCATTTCTGGTCATGACATTGCTATTATCCCTGGTAAATTACCCGATAATGGTCCAAGAATACCTATTTTTGTTTGCTGTTTTCATGATCTAACCAAGGTCACCGTAACCCGATGTATGCAAGGGCAATCGCAAGGATGACGAACAATCCCAAGCTTTCGAGCGGCGCGTTTGGCACGCTCATTGCTACGAAATGGACGGCAGGTGGAGCTTCGCGATACGGCGCCTCACGTCATAGGTTCCGCTTGTTATTGGTAAATCAGCCAGAATCGCCAGCCGTTTCTTCAGATTTATCGGCGTCGGCATTCAGTTCCTCTACCAGCTGCCGCCACTTCTTAAGGCGTGTGTCTATATCCTCCGTGTCAGCCTTAATTTCACCAGAATGTTCTAGCAATCGCTTATCCTGCCTGCCATACTGCGTAGGATACCGCCTCTCTAACTACCACGCTGCGGCCTGCCATTTGCCCTCAGTTGCTGCCTTGTCAATGATCTCTAAATTGTGTTGCAACACGTAGGCCTTTGCTTGCTTCATAGTAGTGTAAAAGGTTCTATATTCTTCGCTTTTGTTTTCTTCACCAGACGCATCCACCGTTTGAATGTGTCGTAACTGAGATCAGCCAAATCACAGGACTGTTCATAATACATTCCTGTTTTGATGCACTTAACAAGAACGTCAATCGTCTCTTTCGTTAGCTTGCTGGGCCTACCTACTTTTCGTGTCATCTTTACTGGTCTCGTTTTAAATCATATTCAGAGGATTCCGCGTATAGCTTGCCGGCTAAGTGCCACGTGCTTCTCCTAATCTTTTGAGACAATCCTGTGGTCATATTTCCCGCATGTGCGAAGATCATCAATGAAGGGTAGAAAAAGACTCTCGGCATATTCATTGTGTTTATCGGCGTATGCGGGTGCGTCATTCCAGCAACGACTGCATACAAACCCCACGTAATACGTTCCTTGATAATCCCTATTCCCGAGCCAAAAGTCGCGTGAATAATCTCCGCGGATCACCTCGTTGCACACAAAGCACGCACGAGTCATCGGTGTGTTGAGAAATTCTAGTATGCGATACTGTGCCGTGCCTCGCCATAACCCGCAAATACCATACACTAGCATGTCCGGCGGCAAAGAACGCAGGAACGGTTTCGGAGCAGGCAACCATTCATTATTTGAAACGAGTCCTGAGGCGCTTTTCATACTTTGGTGCACTCCTCCCTTTTTACACATGCGTCGCCGCCTTCCACAGGCGAGACCGCTTGCGGCACTATCTCCTTTATGAGCTGCTGCCCGTCGCCGCTTAGTTGGACAACACGAAACGCTGCGGCGATCTCAGCCAGGTCGACGTCTGGGTGGTCTGTACGAACGTCTTTGACTGTCTGTACCATTAGCTCGTCAACTGTGGGGCTTTTGATGCCAATACTCACACGAAGCCGCAGCCGTTCAAGAATAAGGGTGCTCAAACAATCAAGTGCTGCGTCAAGGACTTCGGGTGCGTTCTCTGATTCGCCGGCACGTTTGTTGTTGCCATCGTCTCGGATCTCTCCTTTTGCAACGCCTTTGAATATTTCATCCAAATCTCTCTGAATTTCTCGATCGTCGCAAACGGCGTCCCAACGCGCTCGCACATCATCTAAATGGATAGCATGCTCATCTGCCAACTCTTTGCAGATGAGATCCGGCAACGTTTTACGCGTTTGAGGCTTCAGTTCCTGTGTGCCAGCAACTTTGAAAGCGCCTACCATAGCCCGAAATTTGAACAGGAAGTCATCATCGGTAATCAACGTCTGCTGGCTTCGCTTGGCAAGAGAGGGATGCAAACTCCCCCGTATACTTTCCGACTTTTTGTCTTCTAAGGAAGCATCTAAGCTTGCAGTTACAGTTTGTTCGGTTTGCCTGTGGCCAAGTGCCTGACCTGATGCCACAATGTGCTGACTATCGCCGTCTTTAGAACTTCTAGTGTTGTCAATTTCAGAGATGTTTCGCTCGCTTTCGGATCGTTTTTCCGAAATAGAATAAAGGTCGTTTTGGGCATCTGTTTCGGGCTGGGAGGACGCCGTGGGCCAATTCCACTTGGCGTTTTGGTTTGTTTCGGTACTTCGGTCGAGTGAGGGCGTAGGAGATCCAAAAGGAGGGGTCTTGGGATGCGTATAACGCGGTAGAACAGCTCACCATTCCGTCCGACCTCGAAGCGGCGTTTGCCGACAATAAAGCCGCTGGACAGAACTTCGCGGCGTTCAGCGTGTCAAGCAAGAAACAGCTACTGCGGTACGTCGCGAGTGCCAAGCGTCCTGAAACGCGACAAAAACGGATCGCGCAGATTGTGCACGCGGCAGCGCAGAACAAAAACCCACTCGCGTAGGCCGCGAGCAAGAGGTAACTGCCACTGTAAAGAGATATAACGTGTTGTAACCAGCAAAGCCTTTTTGTGCTTTTGAACGATCAGCCTATTTAGGCGTGACAAAAATCCAGCCCTCGAGCTTACAAAGGGCGGATTTGAGCTCAGCTTTGTGCATTAAGACGAAAAGAACGGCTCCGCCAAGGTTATCCGTTTGAAGAAAAGAGTACCAGGAGATGTGCTGATGACCCTCCTGAATTGCAGCTTATTTCACGTGTGGCACGTGGCTGTTGTGCCGCTACATGGCACAAACACATCACTTAGGCATCAACACTGAATCGATGACGTGGATCACACCATTAGTACACTCGATGTCTGGATGAATGACCTGGGCATCATCTATCTTAACGCCTCGGTGAAACAGGCGATGAACTTCTACAGTAACCGACTGTCCCTGAAGCGTCGGTACTGATTTGAGCTTCTTCACATCGCTTGCCATATACTTTCCAGACACGACGTGGTACGTGAGTAGCTTAGTAAGCTCTTTTTTGTCTTTCAACACGCTGTCTAACACTCCTGAAGGCACCTTTGCAAAGGCGGCGTCAGTGGGCGCAAAGACTGTAAAAGCACCGGGTCCGCTCAGCGTATCCACAAGATCTGCCGCTCCCACAGCTTTAACCAGTGTCGTAAAGTTCTCAGCGGCGATCGCGGTTTCTACAATATTTTTCATTCTTCATGGTCTCCTTAGTTCTTGTCGCGTTAATGTCGCGTAGTGCCTATTTGTCTAAATAAGCAGTCATTGCTTGTTTCTAATGTATTGCAATTTATGGCGCCGAAATGACAAATGAGGCCCAAAATTCCATTGCCCTCCATTCGACGCCTTCCGCCGTAGGTCAAATATCCTTATTACAGGCTGCTGAGATAGTAGCACCAGAGGCGATCGGGATCATGGCACGTATTCTCATAACGGGCTGCAGAGGGGGCATAGGGCTTGATGTGGCGTGCAGGCTGCTCAAGAGGGGACATAGAGTCTATGCAACCGTTCATAAGGAGAACTCAGTTGATGAATTGCGATCTGTTTTGACCTCTTTTGGCGAGAACTTCGTAGTGGACAAGCTCGACGTGACCGAAGCCAACGACATCAACAAAGTCGACGAGTGGGACATCGATGTCTTAATCAACAACGCCGCTATCGGCGACTCCGGACCGCTGGCCGAAATAGACCCTCAGCGAATCAGCGCCGTGTTTGAGACAAACGTGTTTTCAGCGCTGCGACTGACGCAGAAAGTACTGCCGCAGATGATCGCAAAGGGTGGAGGACGCATTGTGTTCATGGGCTCAATGGCAGGCCTTATTCCCATGCCATTTTACGCACCCTATGCCATGACAAAATCTGCCCTCGAAAGTGTCGCTTCCTCCTTGCGAACGGAACTGAAACCATTTGGCATCAAAGTGATCCTCATCAATCCCGGGGGCTATAACACAGGCTTCAATCAGAAAAACCTGGCGAAAAAATACGAGTGGATGGACGTAAACGGCCTGTATAAAGATCACATGGGATACGTTCGCGAAGCGGGAGAGCGACTCGTGAAGCGCGAGGTGCAAGACACGCAGAGCATAGCAAAACAAGTTGTTAAGGCGGTCGAAGCCCGGCGACCAAAGCGCAGGTACGTCGCTCCAAGATGGGAATGGGTTTTTCTTCCACTCGTTCGCAGGTTTGGTTGAGTTCCATATCACACGGCATTCTGGCGCACTGTCTGCGATGCTCTCTCGCATGACGGAGTGTCAATCACCACCGGCTGGCGAAAACGACATGTCCGTGCGCGCGCTAACCGACAATAAAGAAATAGTTATTACTCCTGACGGCAGTTCCTAACACGTAATGAGCATACTATCAGATCTTCTCGTAGTAGTGCTGATCCTTATTATTGTGCTCCTGGTGATCACCGTGGTCATCCACTTGCTTCCCTTGTTGATACTTGTCGCGCTGGTGTTCTTTGTGATGTGGCTCTTGTTTTTCCGAAACCCCCGAAGACCGGTTGCGTATGTTTCGCGCTAGTTTCTTGGAGCCGCAAAGGAGGCATCATAACGGCACTTTGCGCAGAGCACTGTGGAGATTCCGCGAACGGGCTGTGGTGAGGGCGGACAAGCAATTCGACATTGCCGATAAAGGCATATTGAAGAAGAACAAGACAGCCCAGCAGAGATACGATGGTCTATCTAGCGGAACTATTCCCGACGACAACTGCGGCATCAATATTCTTTGTCGTGTACGCGCTGTGGCTGCTCAGCGAACTTGTTATTGGGGGTATTATCCCGCGCTCGCGTCGCCACGGCACCCCGATCAGATACGAAGACCGCAGTTCCCGTCTACTGATATCGCTGAGCATGTTCCTATCCCTTATGATCGCCTTTCTTTTTGCCGCTTCTGGTATCGCATCGTTGCCGAGCGGGGCTTTCTACCTCGGGATCGGCCTCATGATCGCAGGCATTCTTCTCCGACAGTGGTCGATTGCCGTGCTGGGACGTTATTTCTCGCGGACGGTTGGCGTTCAAGAGGGCCAGGCGGTGGTGGACCGCGGGCCGTATCGTCTGGTGCGTCATCCCGCGTATACCGGATCGCTCCTCACTATGGTCGGACTGGGGTTCGTGCTGCAGTCGTGGGGGGCGGTACTCGTGCTCATAGCTTTTTTCGGCGCAGCGTTCGGGTATCGGATTCACGTGGAGGAGGCGGTTTTAACGTCGAAGCTTGGCGACGAATACGTCGCGTACGCGAAGAAAACAAAACGGCTTATTCCGTACGTTCTCTGAAACGTTTGTACAGCCACCAGTCTTTTTTTGAATAATCACAGCCCTGCTTCTGCCGAGCAGCTAGAGGGGGATGGAATTAATGACGTCATGCATCGCTGTCGTGCTCACGACGACGCAGCTCGCAACAACGGCAGGTGCTCCAGAAGGAACGGGCGGAAATTAGGGATGCTCTAAGATTGCCTCTGCTACGCCATATCTGAAAAAGCGGCGGATAACCCATGCACTGCCCCGCCGCCTCTTGGGAGGTGATAGCACGAGAAATATCTGCTATACTCCTCATTGGCGTCAAGGCGGTCGGGTACTTAGCGATGTCGGTTTGGTCGCAGTATGACCCCAGTCAGACGAGGAAGGGCACGATTGCAGCGCCTGCAGTGTAAGTGGTGACGCTCACCACGCGTTCGCTGACGTGCGTACGCGCTCCGCAATTAGGGGAGATTCGCGCCGAAGAAAGTACACACCTTCGCCCACGCGTCGTCTCTCGCGGCGGCATTTGCGTCCTCAGTGCCGCCAATAACCATGCCGCCGGCACCGATTGTGCTGGCCGGCGCGAGTCGGCTCGGCCCTGCAAGCAGGTGCCCCGCGCCGTCGTAAGAGAAATGTTGAAATGAAAAGGCGAAGTGGCGCTGTTTGAGCCGTTCGATCACCCGTTCGCACATCGTGCTCGACGGCCAAATAGCGTCATCCATCCCAGAGGCTAACAAAATGGGGCCGTTGATACGCTCGACGGGAATGGTGGCGCGCTCTACCGTTTGCCGGTCCTGAAGGCTGCCGAGATACAACCCCAAATAGAAGCCGTACCGCTCGATGCAGTCGTTGTCCATTCGGAAGGGCACGAAGGGCACCGGCTTTCCGTCTAGCGTCCAGGAGGATTTTGACGCCGACGCATCCGACCACGCCTCATCAATGCCCTGAAAGACGACATGACTTGGGGAGTAGGCCACGACGGCGCGGATCTCGCGATACGTCGCGCTGACCAGCAACGCGGCTTCACCTCCTTTCGAGGTGCCCACGACGCCGATTTTACTCGGCTCAACCGACGGCTGCGAGCGCAACCATTCGATTGCTGACCTGAAATACTCGAGCGGTATCTCCTCAAGCCGAGCGGGCAGGTGTTCGAGTCCAAAGTACGCGAGCGCGAGCGCCGCATATCCCCGCTCTGCGAGAAGCGAACCGACAGCGCTCGGACTGCCCAAGCCGCCGCCCGCGCCACCGATGACGAGGATTCCCGGGTGCGTGCCAGACGTTGATGGCCGGTGGAAGTTAGCAACGAGGCCATTCTCTCTTACTGCGCTCGGTTCCAAAAAAACCACTGTCCCGCGATACGTTTTGGCCCGTTATAAGCCTATGTGCGGAGACTGACGCAGTGTCAGTCCCTAGACAACGAATTGAGTCGTCGTTAGCTACCAGCACGTCACTCCAGACAACGGCAGTCCAATTCGCCAACGACGGTAAACTGTTTAATAGAAACACTCGCAATGCTGTGCAAAGGCAAAGATGAACGAACGTGAGAGTCGATGGGCGTTACCCGACTTGCAAAGCGCTGTCGATTGGTGTTCGCGGAGGAACGCTCAGAACATCCGGTGCATCATCGACGTGCTCGGGGAATACGCGCGCGAAGAAAGCCAGGCCGCTGGCTCGGTTGAGCTTTATCTGGCCGCTGCGAAGTCTATTGCCGACAATGGACTAGATGCATCGTTAACCGTCAAGCTGAGCGCTCTGGGGGCCTTATTTGACCAAGATCGCTGCCGGCAAAACGTGCAAACAGTCGCTCGAGAAGCGGCGCGCCGCGGGGTCGGATTCGAAATCGATATGGAAGGCCTGGGTCTCGTCACCTACACAATCGACGTTGCTGCGGCGTGCGCAAAAAAGGGGCGTGTGAGCCTCGCGCTGCAGGCATATCTTGACCGCTCTACTGATGACGTTTTGCGTGCGTCAGAGTCCGGTATCATCGTTCGGATTGTAAAGGGAGCGTACGTGGGATCAACCAGGGACTTTGCTGATATTCAGAAGCGTTTCAAGCAGCTGTCAAAGATCCCGTGCGCGAAGGAGTCTTTTTTTACCGTTGGAACACACGATCCAGACCTGATCGAGTGGATGACTACCAAGATGGAAGGGAAGAGGGACTTAATCGAGTTTGGCTTTCTCAGAGGTCTCGCTGATCGCACGAAGGTTGCGATGGCTCAAGAGGGGTGGCTCGTCTCGGAATACGTGCCGTTCGGCGAGAATCGGACAGCGTACGAGGCAAGGCGGCGAAAATACCTCAAGGAGCTTGAGAGTTTAGGGCATACCTCCGCTCGATAGACGCCCCGAAGACACCACTAGTAATCTTGGCGGTAGGCGACACGTTTCAAAGATCTAGCGCTAATCTTCTTAGAACCCCGTACGTTCCCATTTCGAACTACCGCAATAAGCTTCGCGATTCCAGCGAATATTGCCTTCTGCTTGGCCCAACTATCCGTTTGGTTCTAGTGTGTCGCCGGCGTGTGAAGCGTGTTTCCGGCTATTCGCGTTCCAGTGCGCTCAGCTTAATGATGGCTAAGCTCCGCTCATATGGTAGTTCAAGGCGTCGATGCGGACGTTTAAATGCGTGAGCTCGCGCATAGGAGGGGATGGGTTAGACCCATCGCCCCATGATCCCGGAGACTATCGACTCAAATCCGAAGACTAGCAGGAACACTGCCAGCAGGAACACGAGCGTTGCCAAGCCGAGACCCGGGAATACGATCACCACAAAGCCTAGGATAATTCCGAGTATACCGACGACGATTCCTCCCGCCGCACCGCGCGCGGCACTCGCTATCCCGGCAAACAACAAAGCCAAGCCGAGCAGAACGACCAGCAATGATGATCCATAGATCAACGGATTTGCGATCACAAAGGCGGCAAGTATGATCGTTAGAGCCGACAGAATCAGATTCAGCAGTCGTTGCCATCCCGCAATGCCGTTTGCAAATACCCGTATGAAACATGTAACTCCAAGAATAATTAGTGCGACTCCTAGGAAGAATACGAGAGTTATGGTTGCTAAGCTCGGATTCGCTATCACAAAGACGCCTAAGGCAATGATGATTATACCTGCGATGATCTCCACGAGGCGCAGCCACATAGAACTCTTTTTTTCATCAGCCATTTCAATTTTCACCTCCCTTGGCGTTTTTTAAGTTATGCGCCTCCAGTTAGGCGTTGGCGTGTTTATATCGGTTCGGCTTAGCTGGCGGCTTTGAAAACGATGCGCGCTGTGCATCACCTTGGCAGTTCCTTGATTCCAGAATTTTCGGAAGCTTAGAATGTCGATCGGTCTTTCAGATACTGAACCACGCCAGCATGCAATGCAAGTTGGCGAACGCGTGCACTTTCCGTGACTACAAAATCCTCTAAGCGCTCAGATAGTGGTTCGCTCTGGCTTTACAAAGGGTGCACCAGACGCAAGCGACGGATCTGGAATGGCCTGGCCTCTCCAGGGAATACTGTTTAAGCTGCTGTTTAGCTATCTACTCCTTTCCGGCATCTATATTGCGCTTTGCTGGCGAGAATTGATGCCCGCTATTCGCGTTTCCGTGTACTCGGCTTAATGATACCTAAGCTCCGCTAATATCGTGGTTCAAGGCGTCGATGCGGACGTTTAGGTGCCTGAGCTCTCGCATAGGGGGGATGGGTTAGACCCACCGCCCAACAATGCCAGAGACTATAGACTCTAATCCGAAGATTATCAGGAACACTGCTGTCAACAATACGACTGTTGCCGCGCCCAGGGCAGGGAATATTATCACGACGAAGCCCACGATAATGCCGAGGATACCCACGACGATTGCACCGACAGTGCCGCGTGCAGCGCTAGCTATGCCGGAAAACAGCAGCCCTAGGCCAAGTAGGAAGACTAGAGTCAGTATTCCGTAGACGAAATTGTCGATTATCAGGACAGCTATTATGATCGCTAGGATCGACATGATCAAGTTTACGAGTCGTTGCCATCCGGAAATGCCGCGCGCAAAGATCCGCACGAACGATGCAATTCCGAGTACGATAAGAGCGATTGCTAGAAATGCAGAGAGTGTCGCTAGCGCTACTCCCGGATAGGCGATTACATAGCCGCCGAGGACAAGGATGATAAGACCTGCGATGATTTCAACGATTCGCAGCCATATAGAACTCTTTTTTTCATCAGCCATTTCAATTTTCACCTCCTTTAACGTTTTTTTTGGTAATTCAAAGTCCAGTTTATGAGTTGCCGTGTTTATATTGGTTCCGGTTTGCACCGCACGGCGCGTAGGTCCTGCTTTGCGCTGCTCTCTTCGCGGTTCGCTTGGTGCCACAGACTAGCCACCGGCTAATGCATACGGAACAACGAAGCGTATTGCGCAAAAGAATTTGTGCCTACTGCGAAAAAAAAGAAAAGGGGCGGCGTTTTAGCCGCGGCTGCCTGCTCCGGCGATGACGAGCTGGATCCCGAAGAGGAATAATACCAGCGCCACTAGGAGTCCAAGAAATGTGTTGGCAAAATCGGCGTCTACGAAAGCGACTATAGCGAGTATGAACGCTATGACACCGAGAATTATGTTCGCCCAACGAACCGAGGGCGGCATTCCGGTTGCCATAGAATAGCCTGCAAATTCAAGCCTTCCTATCGCGTTCAGCAGCAATCCGAAGGCAAACAAGAGTATAACCAACGTTGTGCCAAAGTTGCTATAGTATATCGCTGCAGCGCCTACTGCCAGAAAAATAATCCCCAATATGACGTTCACTACTCTGCCAGTTCCTGAGAGGACCTTAGACGTAGCTCCGCGTATTAGCATAATGAGGCCCAGGATGAGAACTCCAATTCCGAGTAACCATCTGAGTGTATTGACAGCAGCACCGGTATTGAAAAGGACGTATACTGCGAGGACTAGAACAATTATCCCGAGAATGACCTCGAGGAGACGCGCCCACATTGGGGTAGTTTTTTTAGCCATGTTTATATTACACCTCCTTTTACGTTTTTAAGATTCGCGATGTTATTTGTGTCGTCGTGTTTATATCGCTTCCTATTTGGCAGTTTTATGTTTGCGTGGCCTTTCAGCAATACAACCCATTTCTGAAGCGGTCGGGGGCTTTTTGGCAGCATCAACCCCCAGCACAACGTGCAGACGCAAGCTTGAGACCGGCTCATCCGTAGCAACTGCCCTCGCTGCGCTTGCGTACAATGCAGCGATGTCAAGTCACACACGCATGTGTAACAAACGTTCTTATAGCGGTTCGCGCAACAAATGATGTGCCAAGACCGCCTTAGGCGGTCTTGCTGCAGCGCCACACGTGATGTTGCTTCCTTCGAAAGTGTTCTTAAAACGAACCATGACCTCAGTTTGGTAGCACTGCCCCAAAGGAGAAGTTTGAATATGTGGCGCTGCCTCCTCTCTTTTTTTGCAGCCGGTAAAGCCTCTGCTGATTAGGTACGCTGTGATCTCGCCGAGGCGCTGTCGTCATTATTATCGGAATCGCTGCACATAGATATTACGTCAAAGCTAGCGACTTACGCGCCCGTTAGCTCGCCTCCGGTGTGCTAGTCCCCCGGCACCCGTCACAACTGAGGACGTAGATACTTGCACGCGGTTGCTGCCTGACACTTATAATCAACACGAGCGAACGGCTCGGGCGGGTGCAATTTAAGCAATTTTTAGCTCACTGGCGCTCAAGACGTCCAAATAGACAGACTAATAAAGGACGTTGATTATACAGCGGTAAATGTGATCTAATGGACACGACGGATCTCGAGCAAATTCACAAGAAGCTGCAGACGGATTGGGCTGATTGGACCGACGACGACCAGTGCATATCCATATGCAAGAAAGAACTCATGGCGTCAATGCAGGCAATTAACGCTTATATTGTTCGCTATGACATCAAGACGAGAATAGAAGAAGATCCTGCCTCCAAAGTGTGCGAATTTTGCGAGAACACGTATAAGGGGGCTGAACCAGTTTGCAAAAAATGTCTACTAGACATGAAGTTCAGACTCCGCAGGCTCAGCTGTTTATTAAATGAAGAAGACGTACGCAAAGTGTTTGCTGATCCTATAGTCCTGTGACTTCGCTTGACCCCCTCAGAACTGTCGGATCCTCTAAAAGAATTCCTCCTTATTTTTCGATGGGTCTAAAACAGTGGATTTGCACCTGTGCACACTTCGATAGCACTTGGCCACGACCTGGATTCAGATCTAAGCCACGCGTCTGTGGCAGGGCTTTTTGGGAGTGGCGCAACAGCGCGTATGGGGGCGGCTAGTGAAGCCGTTTTCGTGGAGCGAATCGATATCGCGGAATCGAGTTTCGGAGGCATTCTAAGCAAGCCAATGGTTAGGATCCTCTTTTCGAGACGGGAAAAGCCGAACGCATCTACTACTTTGACGCGATTGCCGGATCCGGTGAATCATCGGACCTGATGTTGGTGGCGTCGCCCCCAAGAACATCTACAAGCCAGCGCGCCACCGTAAAATTGCTCAGCAAAACTCGAATCAACAACGTGATGGGCACTGCAATAAGCGTGCCCAGCGCGCCAAGAAGCCAGCCCCAGAAAAACACCGAAACAAGCACGACCCACGGCGGGATGTTGAGCCCTTTGCCTGCGTATCGAGGGAAGAGCACGTATTCGGCGATGACGTTGAGTATAACAAAAACGAGGACGACCGCGATCGCCCCGATAGGCCCGTACTCTATCCACCCTAACAACGCGGGGGGAATCGTTGCCAACGTGAACCCGATGTATGGAATAAAGCTGAAGACAAAGAGCAAGACTCCCCATAGCAAGGCGAAGTCGATGCCCGCTGCGACGAGGAAGATCGTGGCGGGAATCGCCATAAAGGCGTTCACTTTAGTGCGAATGGCGAGGAAGCTCCATAGGTCTTGCCTGACCGCCAGCAACGGAGCAAATAGGGGGCTCGAGTCGACGTGGTCCGCGAGCTCTGTAGAACGGAACCTCGGAAAGGCGATCAAAAAAAAGACGAACAGCGTGATCAGGATGACCAGTTGCAGGATCGCACTGCTCGCTTGCAGCACGAACCTGTCGCTGAGGATATTCGCCGGTTCCAGAGTTCCGTTAAGTCCGAGGCCCGCGAGCGACGAGCGCGCCGCTCCAAGCGCGCCAGCATTCGCGGCCGACGGCAGAATGAGGATCTGGCGAACCGAGAGGTAAATCAGTGCGACAAAGCCGCCGCCAAGCGCTAACGTTCCAGCAATCATCACTGCCAAAGCGCGGGCAGTGGAAAGCCCCCGATTTTCGAGACCCTGGAGCAACGGACTCGTGAGCGTCGCGAGGAAGATCGCAAAAAGAATAGGCGCTGCAATTTCGGCTGCCGCCTTTAGGCCGGCGAGGATGATAATGACGCTTGCTGCGATGACCAGAAGGCGTGCCAGCGGCGATAGGCGCGCGCCTAGTAACTCATCTCCTACGTCAGTGGCCGTCTGCATTCACCTCCAGCATTGACACCCCCATATTGTGCTTGTGTCCGATAGCAACGTCGCCCTGGATTGGAAAACGGCGGTCGAGGAAACCCGCAGCTTTGAGGACTGTTAGTCAGTTGCTCGCTTAAACTTGACGATTTTGGCGCTTGCGGCGCGTGTTCGTCTTTTGCGGCCCCGTTTGCTGCTGGCGTCTCTTACCACGCAACGACTGTTCTCTTATCCAAAGCGTGGAGGCGCACAAGGGAGTCGGGCCAGGTGCTTAAGCGCAGTCAAGTCAGGTTGCGCGCAGCCTGTAGTCTTTAAACGCGTATAAAAAGAGCAGTTGTAAGAACAGCGCATATCACGAATGTACGCCACTTTTCTTCCGGTTTTTGCAAAGGTTTCCCTGGAAGTTTCGAAAAAAGTACATAAGCGTACAACCCGCCTAAGGACGTACGCCTTACGGGATGTGTGAAGCACTGAAAAGAAACGAGTGTGCTCTCGCGTGGCATTCTGGGTTAAGCTACGGTCCTAGCCCAGAAACGATGGTGAAAAAAAAGGTGACTAGCCACTCGCGATCAGCCTCTGCAGTGGCTTCACACCTCCCGCCTGTCACCGCTCAACCGCTGCGAGTGCTTCTAAAAAACGGTTCTTTGTAGTCACGCCCTTTGAGCTCTGATGGCGTTTAGTCCATAAAGTAGTCGAGTGCCTCCGGACAGCGGGTCGTTAGTTGTTCGTAGAATCTCCGCGTGAGCTCTCGTGTGCTTGTGTCGAGAGCGTGCTTGTACGCTTCGACCAAGGGGGTCGGCAGCTTTCTCTTTCGCTTCATGATAGTAACGATCGCCTTGACGGACACATCGACTTCTTCGACCGAACTCCAATCGCTGTTTGCCATACTAACGAAGTTAATCCGTCTTCATAGATAAGACCGCGTTTCCTTCCTTGTGCGGTCGCACGCGCCCACGACCCGCGGAGAAGCGTTGGGGCCAGGTTCGTCTCCATTCAGCACGCACAGACGACGATGAGTTTTCTTCAACGCGCTCCTTCACGTTGCATTTTGTGCTTTCGTCACGATTTTGAGAAGTCCTGCGACCACCAGATAGTAGCCGGCCAAGCCTTTCCATTTCCCCCACTGCTCTGCAATGCCCCTAGCCTGCGCGCTTGTGATGGTTCTTTCGCTGCAGTAGTAGTGGGCAACCCATCTTCGCAATCCGAGATCATCGGCCGGAAAGACGTCTAGTCGATTAAGGCCGCGTATAGCGGTGAGTTCGGCAGTCCACACACCAACACCGCGCAATGAGCACAATCTATCTAAGATCATCTGTGCCTCTCCGTACCGCCTAAGCCGTTCCAAATCGACTGCTTGCGCGGCGATGCGTGCGGCGATGCCCGTAATGTAATCTGCCTTCCTTCGACTCAATCCACAACGCCGCAGGCTGTCAACCGAAGCGAGGGCCATTCGCTCTGGCGTTGGAAATGCGTAATACGTACTCCCATCGACGGCCAAAACGTCGCCAAACGCCTTTATCACTCGGCGTTGAAGAACGTGCGCTACGTTGAGTGAGATCTGTTGTTCGATGATCGAATCGAAGAGCGCCTGAAAGGCCGTAGGAGTCGCCGGATTTTTCAGTCCGCGGAGCTTGCCGCTGAGCTCGGCCATGACGGGATCATTCTGGATCGCATGATAAAAGGGTTTGACATCGAGATGCGCGTTAAACACGGAACTGATGACAGCGTGCGCCGCGCTCGCGTCGTGGTCAGTGAGCGGCCGATCACTTGTAAAGGTTGCACGCAGTTGTGGAGAGTCTATCATTCCTACGGATGCGACAGTCGCAAGCAGTAACTTGCCGCCGACTCGCAGCACTTGTCGATACACGGTCCCGTCGTATTTCGCAATTTGAGGATCACCGTCAGCGAGAATGTATGCGCTCAATGCGAAATCAAACGGGGGCGTACAATCAATAGTTTGAATCAGGTGCGTTCGTTTGTGTTCCGGCACGTAGTCACACCTCCTCAGATCTCCTGCTAAGTGGACACAGGTAGTCTTTTCGGTCGGTTCTGCCGGATGTCAGGTCTGCTCGGCTAGGACCACGGTGATGTTGTCAAAGCCGCCCCTCGCTTTTGCGAGCGCAATGAGTCGAGCGCACTTGCTTTGCAGCGCCATGGCTGTATCTGAAATCACCGCGTAGATCGCTTGATCGACGATCGCATCAGTAAGCCCGTCGGTGCAGAGCAGCACATAATCCCCTCGGTTCCAGGAAAAAGAACCAAGCTCCACGTTTGTGCGGACCGCAAGGCCAAGCGCCCGGGTAATAATGTGCCGATACGGGTGTTCTCGCGCTTCTTCATGACTGATGCGGCCCGAGGCGACCAGTTCTGCAACCAGCGAATGATCTCTGGTTAGATGCGTGATCTCGTCAGGCGTTATGAGGTAGCCGCGACTATCTCCCACGTGGGCGACAAAAACGCGCTCGTTGGTTAAGAGACACGCGACAACCGTCGTTGCCATGCCCTCCAGTGGCTGGTCTTCGCGGCCCTGCTGGAAGATGACATCGTTTGCTAGCGTCACGGCGTCGGCGAGGGTCGAGAGCGGGGGTGCCTCACCGATGTGCGACGTTATGTAGGCTTCAATCTGTTCAACGGCCAAACGGCTAGCTATTTCGCCTGCCGGTTCGCCTCCGACGCCATCGGCTACCGCGATGAATCTGAGACGCTCATTTACACGAAATGCGTCTTCGTTTTTCTCTCTTCTGTTCCCCTTGTCGGTCTGAGCTGCGAATTTCAGGTCGTCCACCCTCGCTATTGTGTTTGGCCTATCTACGTTGTCACACAGATTACCGTGCATACCTACGTATTCTTGACGGTGTCCGGCGCGCCTCTCTGGAAGCTGCGCCTAAGTGTGGTTTGCCTGTTTTCGTAACTACGCCGAATTTTTCACGCGATGAATCCGTGGGGCGCGTTCTCTGATGCCGCTGCGCTCAGATCACGCGCGTGACCCCCTGACTTTTCGGCGCAGCACAGCGCCAGTCTTCGTTTCACTCACATCAGATAGGAACGCTTTAATCTCTGAGCTGCGTTACACAGAAGACAATTGGACAGATCTCTGACGCCAATAGGCCGGCATGTTGGGCCAAGGTGATTAAACTGTGGTAACGCAAAAAGATTGCAGCATATTCGGGGCTCTTACGCACGCGCGAGCGCACGAGCACGAGCGGAGGTCATTCGGATGAACGAGGTTCACGTCGACAATGTGAGGCTTGACGATGAAACGGCGGAACACATTGCTAACGCGCTGTGGATCACCGCGTACGATCCTCACCGCATTCCTGAGGACATTAATGAAAAGATATTCAGCGAGAACAACAGCAGCGTGGCTTTCGGGAGCAGAATGCGCACGTATTTGGACTGGCTTCTCGCCCACCCACAATCTCACAACCCGAACTACAAACGGCGCTATGAAAAGCTAAAAGCCTATTGCTCCGAACTGACGGCGCATCAGGCGTACTTGATTACGAGCAAGTTTCTTGGCCTGAATGCGAGTCAGGGATTCGAGCCGATGCCAAAAGCAGCGGATCTGCAGTTTCCCCGCGACCACTTGCCGCAGCTTAGAACGTCCGTTGGCTGGCATTTCTTCGTCGGTAGCTGTTGGGACGAGGCGGGCAGCGAATACGGTGTGGAATGCATGTTCTTCCGCGTAGCGCTGCTACCGCCGGGCTTGGCCGCAGAGCTCGGTCTCAGCGATGTCGAGAACCAAGTTGTCGAGCTGCAGCTCGGCATAAGCGAGGCGGGCGGTCGGCATTACCAAGCGGATCCGATCGTTATCGCGGGCACAACGGCCTAATCAGCTGCGGCCTCGACCCATTTCGTTACGAGCTCGGAAAGAACCGGATCGCGAGTGCCCAAAAAGAGTCGTTCTGGCCTCTCACCGTTCAAGCCTGGGGTCTGCAGAAGGCGGTCGCAGGGCCCATTGAACTCTCAATTAACCTGACGTTTGACGCAGGCAAGGAATACCTGTGCCAGGGCGACAACGGCTGCATGCCGTGCGTGGACGGCATGGGTACCCTCTATTACTCAATACCCAATATCACCCTAGCCCAAGGCAGCGAGTTAAGCCTTGATTCGAGGGCGATTCCGCTTAGTAAGGGGGTCTTCTGGTTTGATCACCAGTGGGGCTTCCTCCTCGGAAATCCGCGTTCTGCAGTCCTGCGCGCTGCAAACAATACGAAAAAACCCGACCCCCCCGGCTGGGACTGGTTCATGGCGCAATTTGAGGGCAATCGCCAGCTAACGATGTTTGCCGCACACCGCAGCGCGTACGCGTCGTACTACTTTCAGACCGGACCGGAGCCACCGGCGACGATGCGGGTCGATACCTCGGGAAAATACATGAGCGAGCGCAAAGAGCTGGTTAACACGTGGGGAACGCTCACTATCCGCGAGTGGGTCAAAGGCGAGCTATCGCCAAACCCAGCCCTGTACCCCGTGACCCATACGTGGCACCCAAACAAATGGGAATTCGCGTTTGATGACAATTTGCCAGAAGATATTCGCACCTTTACTATGATCCCGATCGTCGATTCCGGCCAGACGAACTTCTTTGCCAACGGGTCTCAGTATTCCGAAGGCGCGGTTTATGTGCGCGGGAAAGACGATGCCGATATCGGTCGCGGATTCGCGGAATCGGTGGAGTACGCTGATACGGCAGGTGCGATGTTTTCGATAGCGGGCATTGACGACGTGCGCTTGCAGCGACTCATACGCGAAACGTCGAGTTCGTGGCCGCGCCGTTTTTGGAGCCTCCTCTACGTTTTCACCCATCGATCGCAACTTAGCGCCGTGCTTGCGTCGCAGCAAGGACTTGAGTTCTTCGCAAAGCCAAGCGCTTCCCAAACACATACGCCGCGGCACTGATCACGCGCGAACAAAATACTGAGTGAGCGAGGTTAAGAAGCAAGCTTGAAAGAGGGTGAGATGGATGGGCTTCACGAACATCTTAGTCGGATCCGACGGTTCGTCGCTTATGGAGGCAGTCTTTGACGAATGTGTGTATCTCGCACAGCTGACAGGGGCGACGATCCACGTCGCGTACGTTTTAGACATAACGGGCTTTGGGGCCCAACCTGTTGACGCGTCGTGGGAAGAAACTTACGTGATTATCAAAGCAGAGGCGAGGCGGATTCTTGACGCAGCGAAAGAGGCGCTGATAAAGAGAGGGGTGACCGGAGCCTCAATCATCGACGTTTTGCTTGAGGGGCACCCGGCCGCAGAACTTGATGCGTATGCGAGGAGCCACGCGATCGACCTCATCGTCGTCGGAACGCACGGCAGAAAAGGCTTAGATCGATTGCTCATTGGCGATGTGACGGACAAAGTCATCCGTACAGCTTCGGTTCCCGTGATGGTCGTTCACGGCGCGTAATGTGCGCTCTCGAGCGTATCAGTTTTGCTGTGTTATGATTCTCTCTGTCGCAATGAAGTGTCGAACGATAATCTGTGAATGACGTCTCAGAGTATCCACGCACCTACCTCGAGACACGAGTTCCAGACGCTGGGACAGCCCTTAGCCCACACAAGAACTTCGCTTAATATCCTCGGATAAATATTATTGGTTAATTATATTAAACATGAGTGTTATTATATGCACATGCTAATGGGCAATACCTCGGTTGGGGCGTAGCGTGCACATCTGTTGCATGGTTGCCTCATTTCCTTACACCTGCCTGCTTCTTGCTTGATTCACCTCCCTAGCTACAAGGCAAGGTCAGAAAGGCCGCGCCCCACTACTTCTGCCCATTGGCCCTCTCTTTTCACACGTCGCGAAGTGATATTCGCGAATGGTCGCGCCGTTCATAGGAACGTAGCAGCGATGAGGCCTGCGCTTAATCCGATCATGATGATGGCCGTGGCGGTTGTAATATAGTTGTAGATCCGCGAATTGACGTGCTCCCCCATTACGCTCTTATCGTTGATGATAACGAGCATGAATATCAGGACGATGGGCAGAAGAATGCCGTTGACCACCTGAGAGAAGTAGAGAATAGAGAGCAACGGGGCGTTGGGGATCATTATCACGAGCGCACCGACTATAATGAGCCCCAAGTATAGGCCGTGAAACACAGGCGCTTCGCGGAAACTTTTTGAGACTCCCGCCTCGAGACCCAGCCCCTCGCTGACGACGTACGCCGTCGAAAGAGGCAAAATGCTTGCGGCAAACAAAGAAGCGTTGAGAAAACCGAACGCAAAAAGAACGCTCGCATACTGCCCTGCCAACGGTAGCAATGCCGCGGAGACATCGGCTACGTTATTCACTTGGATGCCGCGAGCGTAGATCGTTGCCGCGCACGCGACGACAATGAAAAAAGCGACGATATTGGTTACCGCCGCGCCGCTGATGGCATCGATTCGCGAATAAATGAGATCCCTAACGGGTACGCCTTTTTCGACAATTGATGACTGGATATAGAACTGCATCCACGGCGCGATCGTCGTCCCCACTAAGCCGACAATTATGGTCAGGTATGCCTGGCTAAAGCTGAGCTGCGGCAACGCGGAGCGTAGCGCTGCTTGATGCCAGTCAGGCTGCGCCAGGAACCCGGATATTATGTACGAGACGTAGAGAAGCGACGCCAGCAAGAACACCTTTTCCACGCTCTTATAACTGCCCTTAATCACGAGACCCCAGACGAAGGCCGCCGCTAACGGGAGCGCGATCAAGCGAGGTACGCCAAAGATCCCCGCGCTAACGGCGATGCCTGAGAACTCAGCAAGGGTATTGCCTAAGTTGGTCGCCAACAGCGCGATCATTAGCAAAAAAGTGATGCGTACGCCTGCTCGTTCCCGAATGAGGGCGGCCAGGCCCTTTCCTGAGACGACCCCCATCCGAACGCCCATTTCTTGAACGACAGCGAGCGCTATCGTCATAGGAATGAACGTCCACAGCAACAAGTAGCCAAACTGTGAACCGGCCAGCGAATAGGTCGTGATCCCGCCCGCGTCATTATCGACGCTTGCCGTGATAATGCCGGGACCCATTATCGACAGAAATATTATAATTCTGGTCAGCGTGGGTCCCCGCAGGTCCCGCAGGTGCCGGAGGAAGATGTTGTAATCCATGGGCTGGCCTCATAGATCAGCCAAACATCTTGGGCACCTTTTTCTTCCACGCAGTGGGCAAAACAATGTCAATCGCATCGTCGACGGTGACGATGCCTTTAAGTTTGGACTCCTTCTCGACGACGGGAAGCGCCAGCAGGTTGTACTTCGCAATCTTTCGTGCGACTTCGTGTTGATCCTCTCGGACATCGGCGGTGATAATATGGGTGTGCATCAGCGCGGAGAGCCTCTTGTCAGCCGGCGCTACCAAGATCTCGCGAAGCGAGGCGACGCCGACGAGATCATCACTGTCGGAGGTAACGTAGATGTAGTAAATACTCTCGACCGATTTTGCGGCTTTCCGGACCTCGTCAAGCGCCTGCTGGGCGGTCTGCTCTTTGTTCACGGCGATGAATTCATTCGTCATAATGCCGCCGGCCGTATCCTCAGGGTACTCCAGGAGCTCTTTTATATCCTCCGACTCGTCCGGCTCCATGAGTTTCAAGATGGCCTCGGCACGGTCGGTGGGAAGATCCCCCAGCAGATCGGCGGCGTCATCTGGCGACATCTCTTCCAGGATATCGGCGGCGCGCTCGGCGTCCATGCCTGCGATGAGCGAGACTTGCCGCTCTTCGCTCGTCTCTTCGAGCGTGTCGGCCGCTGCTTCTTCATCGAGGCTGTTGATGAGTGTTAACCCCTCCTGGACATTGAGCTGATCGACGATCTCGGCGATATCGGCGGGGTGGAGCTTCGTGATGCCGTACTTCGGCACGGTCAACTTGACGCTCATGGGGTCGCTCCGTATTGAGTCGACATCGGTCCAGGCGATGTAGTTCTCCTCTGGGTGAATTCCCACGCGCTCGGTGACGCGCTCAATTCCGAGCCTGCGCAGAAGCCCCGTCACGCCTATATCCACGCTGATGAGGCGGTACGATCCATTCGTCGGCGCGAGCTGCAGGTCGTTGACGCGGCGCAGCTTCTTTCCCTCAACGTCGACCACCTGCCGATCGAGGACATCGGTCGCAAGCTGCACCTCGTGCTCCTCTTTCTCATAAGCGGCGACTTCACTCGCCGCGACTTTCAGGGTCATTTCCTTTTCTAAGCGTTTCACCTGTTCCCATGGGATGGCGATGGTCGTGTCTTTGGCGGTACGGACACTGAGTGCCTTAACCTTCGGATAGGGGCGGTCGGTTGATACTATAACGTCAATGAGCTTTCCGACCACTTTTCCCGTGTTGTCGACTACCGGCTTTTTTATCATCTCGCTTAGAAAGGGCATCGATCTCTCCTCCGCTACTCTATCAGTGGGACTATCTCCTCCTTCACGCGCTCCATGACGATCATCTCGGTCAGGTCCTCGACGCCGTCAATCGAGCGTATCTTACTGTTTATGACGTGATTGAGCTCCTCCATGTCGTGGGCCCAGAGCTTTATCAGAAGATCGTACTCTCCTGACACGCTGTACACCTCTGAAACTTCTTCAAGTTTCGAGAGCGCGATTTTCACCGCGCCGTGCTTTTCGGTCTCTGTCTGGATGATGATAATCGCCGTCATCTCGAGGCCCATCGTGGGGGGGTCGAGGATCACCGTGTAGCCCTTGATCACCGCTTGCTCAAGTCGCTTGAGCCGGTGAGAGATGGTCGCATCGGGCACATCGATTTCTTGTGACATCTTCGATATCGTGATCCGCGCATTCTTCACAAGGGAGTGAAGAATCGCTAAATCGGTCTCATCCATTTCAGAGTCTGCTTCTTCCGTCATACGTAAACTTGAGTAACATACTCAACATTTATATGATTTTCGGAAGAATACCAAAGAATTTGGCCATCAGTCAGAAAAATACCAAAAAAATACCGATCATATGAGTAAATACTCCGTTTTTGATGTCGTAGCCACCCGCTGGCGCGTAGTCGGGCCCGTGACGTCGAGAATGACAAAGCGCTCAGCGGGAAAATCAACGTCAAAAAAAGCAAAAAGGGAGTTCCCCCGCCCTCTTTTTCGGTGCAACAGCTATGAAAACGTCGCCACAGTACCAGCTAAAGTGTGCTGCGCTCGAGTTGCAGCCGTGAATGCCGCACCCACCCTGCATTCATTCGCTCGAGCCGTTTCTTTTTGAGATTTTCCCTCATTATCCAGCGGATATCCTTGTCGGTAGTCGAAAACCAGTGTTCCATCAAAGGCATCCCCGCGGCGGGATTCGCAGCGACCGCCACGCTCCAACAGTAGCCCATGCCCTTTTTTAGGGCTCTGAACTCGTCGGTTTTGCGATCGTTCGCGCTCAAAATCGACGCGGTAATCTGATCTAGCAGCACGAGCGTCTGTTTTGCGCATTCTTTTTGCTTCAGCAGCCGAGGTTCACAAAGCGAAGCGGCTGCGGCTCGCATCTCAAGAAAGTTGCCCTCACTCCAACGCTCCATTTCGCGCAGAAGCCGGCTCATGTGTGTGTCGCCGAGGCGTTGAAGGGCCATCGCCACACCTTCGCGGACGCGCCATCGCGAATCAGAAGCACATTTTCGGAGCGTTTCAAAGACGGTGCACCCCCCTTGCGCAAGAAGCCGCCCCAGCCCCACCGCGCCGCATACGGCTAAAAACTCGCCCTGTGTGTTGGTAGGGAACCTCTCTGCGTCAAACGTCAAAAAGTGCGTAAACTGGGCTTCAGTTCCTTCATCGGCAACCACACTTACCAGCTCTAGATTTCCTCGTGGGCCTGGCAATCCCGATTCTTTTAGCAGAAAATCATCCCAGTCAGCCAGTGAACGCAGTGTCGTTCGATAGTACTCGGTCTTGCTCACGTCTATCCCCCGCACAAGAATGCCGAAAGCGTCTATTAGTAGTCAGTGGTGACTGCTAGACATTGAGACCGGCATGTTAATTACTTACCTTTATATCGCTTAATGTACGTAGATTTGTGGAACTGAAGAACGACAGCGAGATGAAGAGGCAGCCGGATGGATGCAAGGAAGAAACTGTGCACGTCTTGTAAGTTGATTCTCCCAGGCGAGTTTCGATATTGCCCTATGTGCGGAGAACCCGTCACGGATCGTGCTGCTCCTGCCCACGCGCCACCTTACGAACCGCCGCTCGAGGATGAGAATCCGCTACTGGTGGAACGATTAGGTGGCGCGCTCACGGGAAGGAGACTCATCATCATAGGTGTAGTCGTCGCTGTGCTTCTGGTTGTAGCGGCGGCAGTCGTCCTTAGTCAAAGACCTCAATCCACACCGATAGCGGTCGCTTCAGCAACTCCGACGCCGTCTCCGAGCCCCACACCAACGCCGTTCGTTCCCACACCAACGCCGTTCGTTCCCACACCAACGCCGTTCGTTCCCACACCAACGCCGTTCGTCCCCACAGCCACACCGTTTCCCACAGCAACGCCGACCTCCATCCCCACAGCAACGCCGACCCCAATCCCCACAGCAACGCCGACCTCCATCCCCACAGCAACGCCGATCATCATCCGCAGAGGTTGACGCGTTTCGCACTGCAGGCGCCGCTGAACTATGCAGTGGGCAGCGATGTGGGTGCTGGTGCTTATGAAAAAGGTTTTGCAGGCGCAGTTATGGCCAGCACGTGATCGATCGTTTTGAGCAAATTTTCGACGCGCTGCCGCCGTTCGAGGGCCCCCTTCCGGAGCGTTTGCTTTCCTTGCTCGGTGATCTCGTAAACGATCTTTTCGCGCCCCCCCGTCGGCTCCCCAGCGCGGACGTCGCCCGCCTCTTTCAGTTCATGAAGACGTGGGTAGACATTGCCGGCAGTCGCCCGGAAGCGCCCAGGGGTGCGTTCCTTGATGAGCTGCGCCAGATCGTAACCGCTCATAGGGCCTTCGGTAAGCAGAAAGTAAAGCGCGAAGAGCGAGTACACGGTTAGAGCGTGTCGCTCAGGCGATTTTCGTTCGATCATTATTGAAGCATGCGCCATTTTTATATATAACAATTGCTGTTATATAAAATTCTGATATACCATTTAATGATATATCAGTCTAATGCACGAGGTTTGGCTCAATACGCTGCGCAACGGTTGTTAGAGCTGTCCAGACGAATTTTAAGAGGCAATGCGTGAGCCAGTCAAATTTGCTCCGGTTGGCATGGGCTTTAAGATGGTGTCGATAATAAACATTATTATTCAGTTTGTGCTCTAGAGGGAAACGGGTATGGCGACGGCGACGAACACACTGTTCAGAACTACTGGTGGCGTCGTAGGATCGCCTATCGCAAGTGTCCCCTCGCAGAATACCTTTCGCCGCTCACGATTCAGACGCCACGAGGTCCCGTTCCCGGCCCACGCTTACCTAATGCAACGGCGTTTACCGACATCTTTCTCACTGCGCTGGGCATCTCACTCGCGGGGATGCTTGTGACGCTATTCGTTACGAGCCGAGCGGGAGAGATGGAGGCGTATGAGCCTGTCGAAGAGGCTTCCGTAGCTTTATGATTGTTGGTGAAACGATGGAATATAAACACATCCTGATCGGAACCGATGGTGGGGACCTGATGGCCCCCGTGTATGATAACGCGGCTTATTTCGCGCGACTGACCAATGCGACCGTCCACATCGCGTACGTTCTCGACATCGCGGGGTTCACCGCCTACCCCGTCGACTCATCATGGGAGAACATGTACGACGTGCTCCTCGTTGAGGGAAAGAACATCGTCGCGAACGCCAAAAAAGACCTGGCTTCGCGCGGTGTAAATGAAGACCGGATCGTGACCACAGTGCTCGACGGACACCCTGCCGAAGAACTGGACACGTACGCCGGTAGTCATGATATTGACCTCATCGTCATCGGATCGCACGGGCGAAAAGGTTTAGACCGTCTGCTGATCGGGAGTGTGGCTGACAAGGTCGTGCGGGGCGCTAAGGTTCCGGTGCTGATAATTAGGAGTCGGTAGAGAGCCGTTCACCGTTCGCGCAAGCGCGCGGTGGCATCTGCTAGCCATCGCATTAAACGCTGGGTACGTGGAGGGTGGTCGTCGCTCGATCACTCGTCTTAAGAACTTCAAGGTTTCGATCGTTGTTAGCCGGTTTGGCGTTTCGATTTTGGCTTGCGCGGCAGGGCTTTTTTTGCCTGGACCGGTATGCACCAAATAGCGCAACTGAGTCAGAGCTTCGCTTTGGCCGTTCGGCCAAGCCTGTCGCACCGCGCGCCGCTATTATTAAGCACTCTAGGCCGTATTGACTATGCGATGTATTTCAAGGAGCTTGTCTCCCTGTTCGATGAGCTAAGCGCCTACTCGTCGAGGCTCAAGAAGGCTGAAATCATAGCTGGTTTTTTGACTGGAGCTTCTGAAGACGATATCGAAATCGTGTGCACATTTCTGACCGGTCGAATATTTCCGGCGTGGGACACGCGCGATATCGGAGTTGCTGGCAAGACGCTGGTCAAAGTAATTGCGAACATCAGTGGCAAGAGCAGCGAGGAAGTCGTTGAGAGCTATCGCGACACGGGACACCTGGGCATTACTGCGGAACGGCTTCTCGGAAAGAAAGTTGCGATGAGCCTTGCGGCGTTTGAGGAGGACCTCACTGTCGCCGACCTGTACCGCTATTTCGAAGAGCTGGCCGCGATGACGGGAAAGGGGTCAGCCCAGAAGAAGCAGCGAATGCTCTCGCGTCTGTTGAGTAGAGCCGCGCCGCGAGAGGCGTGCTATATCGTCAGTCTTGCCACGCGCAACCTTCTGATTGGTTCGAAGGAAGGCGTAACTGAAGATGCCATCGCCCAGAGCTTCAGCGTGCCCGCCGATGCGGTGCGGCGCGCGTGGATGCTCGCCAATGACATCGGCCTTGTCGCGCGAATCGCCAAAACGGAGGGATTATCGGGTTTACAGGCGCTCAACATCGAACCCATGCGACCCGTCAGGCCCATGCTCGCGCAGAACGTCGCCGGCTCCACGGAAGCGTTAGACGTGATGAGAGGGCGTGCAGCGTTTGAAACGAAGTATGATGGGGCCCGAATTCAGGTCCACAAGGCCGGGCCGCAGATTAAGCTCTTCTCTCGCAAGATGGAGGATCTCACCGAGGCGCTCCCTGACATCCGCGCGGCGGTGAACGAGAGCGTTCACGCAGATTCGCTCATCCTCGACTGCGAAGCGATAGCCGTGGACCGGCTTACCGGGAAGGTGATACCGTTTCAAAACGTCCTCAACCGCATCCGACGCAAATACCGGGTACGAGAGCTCAGCGATCAGATCCCGATGCAGCTGCGCCCCTTTGATATCCTCTACTTGGACGGAGAAAGTCTCGTCGACCGACCCTTTGTCGAGCGACGCGCGCTCCTTGAGAAGATCGTGGTGCCGCTCGATAAGCGATGCAAACCCTCTGAATTCAAGATTCTCGACGATCCCGAAGCCGTAGCTGCGTTCTTTAAGCAGTCGATTGATGCGGGACACGAGGGGCTGATGGCGAAGGATCTCAACGCCGATTACAGCCCGGGCATTCGCGGGCGGAAAATGGTGAAGCTCAAGGAGACCCTCGAGAGCCTTGACCTTGTGGTCATCGCTGCGGAGTACGGCCATGGAAGAAAGGCCGGCTGGATCACCTCGTACGAGCTTGCCGCGCGCGACGAGGTCAACGAGCAGTGGGCGCCGGTAGGGCGCGTCTCAGGCGGTGTCTCCGATGAACAGCTCAGAGAACTAACGGAGCAGATAAAGCCCCTCATCGTCGGCGAGCACGGGCGTATGGTGGATGTCGAACCGCAGATCGTGCTCGAAGTGAAGTTCAACGAGATCCAAAAGAGTCCGAACTATGCCTCAGGCTTCGCGCTGCGATTTCCCCGTATTGTCCGGATACGAGACGATAAGGGCCCCGATGACGCTGAAACGCTCGAGCGCCTTGACGCATTATACCGCCTGCAGTTCAAACTCAAAGAGCCTGCCGCGACGTAGTTTTGTCCGGAATATGTTAATCAGTTCTCGCTTCGTCGATGGCTGACAATCTTTAACGTCAAATCCCGTAACTGGATTATGATGAGTGGGAAGTATAACGTCAAGACGCTGAGGCCGTGCGTTGGTGGGGGCTTCGTCATCGAGGCGCACTTTGAAAAAAGATTCTCCATGGAAGCGCTCTGCAGGCTCTTGGAAGGCATCGCGCAATGCTCGGGGAAGCTCGGCGTTGCACGATTCTCCCACGAGGGATGCATGTTCACGCTGTATCGAAGCGGCAGGATAGACGTGCGCCGCGCCGAATCTGAAGATGAGGCGATTCGATTGATCGATGATATCAAACCGATCGTCGAGGCCGCGTTCGTCGAACAGCCGCTACTCTGACTTCTTGCAGATTGTCGTCATTTTCTTGAGCAACTCTTTCCCAGCCGGCGTGAGTTCGATGTCGTTGTCGCTTTTTACCACATAGCCCGCTTCAATTAGGCGTTGTACCTCCGTATCGACTAGCGCATCCCGCGCCACGCCATAGCTTTCGCGGTAGGCTTTCTTGGCTCCAAGAGACATACTCCTCCAGAGCAGGTCGTGTGCTTTAACGTTCACATCAATTTCCATTTTTAAGGCTCGAACGATTCAGGGGATATTTCTCAACGTCGCACGATTAACATATCGCTCTTGGATCTCGAGAATGTGACTCGCCATTAGCAACTGTCATGTAAAGCCGGGCTGCAAAAAAGCACCAGTCACAGGCTAGACTCTCAGAGCCGTCCTCATTGAGGAATGCTGCAGCGAAAATGGCTGCACATTTTACTGCAATCAAAATAATTCGTAAAAAAAAACAAAGCGCGAGCCAAGCAACAGCTGTACTCGCGTATTGACTCAAAGTGTTAATTCCGACGTCGCATCACCAAGTACGCAACGGCCAACAATCCCGCTACTCCGTACACCGCCTCAAAGCCTGGCAAGCCCAGGAATCCTGCGGCCTTCGACGCAGCAGCCGATGCAACCGACGCAGCTGCCGATGCAACCACTCCCGCAGTAACATTTTTGCTTGCAGCCGCCGATTTAACCGCCGATGCAACCGCTCCCTTAGTAACATTTTTAGTCGCATTCGTTGTCGGCGTTGCTGTTTGTGCGAAAGCTACGGTCGACCCAGCGACGATCGAGAGAATTACTAACGTTGCCAAAACAGCGGAAAAGAGTTTTTTGCTCATCATCTTTCACCTCCAAAATAGCGTTAGCTCAGTAGGCACATGATTTTCGATATGTGCTATAAACTTTGTTTTTTTACTCTCCGACGTCGTGTCGTAAAAAACAAGTCCATTTAAGAAAGCAAATTCGAAAAAATGTGACAGAACAATAGGCGGAGTGAGCACTTAGTTGAAACGTCGTAAACCGTGTGAACGCGCCGCGCGCGCGATGCTGATGGGCTGAAGTGGTCTAAGCAGGGCAAAACATATCACAGCGCACAGCAAACTTTGCGTAACCGTCAAAAGAACGGCTAAATGGAGCACACGACTATGGCAACTGAAAGTCCCCACTATGAGGTTGAAAAAGAGCTGGACGGTTGTGAGATCCGAGTGTACTCGGCATATGTCCTCGCTCAAGTTGACGTGGAATCAGACTTTGATGGTGCCCTGCGCAACGGATTTGAGCTTCTCGCTCACTACATTTTTGGAGGAAACAGGACGCGGAAATCAATCCCTATGACGGCTCCCGTCTCTGAGGAACAGGTATCATCATCTGAGGAAATTCCCATGCTGGCGCCGGTGACGTCTGAAAAGATATCGATGCCTGCCCCCGTTACTGAAGAACAGGCCGGAGAACACGTGTTCCGCGTCTCGTTCGCCATGCCGTCGAAGTTCACGCTCGAAACACTCCCCGAGCCACAAGACAAACGGATCACATTCAAGGTCATCGAGAGCCGTAGAACAGCTGCGATACGATTCTCAGGGCGAGTGCACGAGAAGCTCGCGAACGAGAGGACGGAGGAACTCAGGACGTGTCTCTCAAAGAACGGTTTAACACCCAAATCGAACTTCGTTGTCGCTCTATACAATCCACCATTCATACCGGGCATCTTTAGGAGAAATGAGGTTATTGTGGATATTTGACTGTTCGGCACTGCAACATGAGTTCACGCCCAACGCAACCGCTCGCTCGACCCGCAGCAGCGTACGTCGTGCTCGTGTAGGAGGCTTCAGACGTGTCTTACGCGTTAAAGCTGATACCAATCCAACGTAAGGAAAAGTTGGCCGATCGCTTCGGCGCGCGAACTCCGTATGAGGTGAAATCGGACGTTTATGGGTGCTGCATTAAGCTGCTCACCGACACGCAAAGCGTCGCCACGCGCTGGGGCGAGAGCTTCTATTTTATGTCACAAAACATCCGGTCACACGGGCGCCTTTACGTCGTGAACGAACCGGCCGAAGAGAAGAATGCGGTGTATTATGACGCTCAATCAAAGACGGCGTTCCTTTTAAACTTCGACTACTACGGCTGGATCAAGTCACTGGCATTGAGCGTTGCAGGAGACGTCCTAGAAGACGAACACGATATATACTCCATACACGGCGCCTGTCTTGACGTGAACGGACAGGGGGTGTGCATTCTCGGTGAGTCCGGAGCGGGAAAGACGACCCATACCTACGGCTTGCTGAGGCGCCCGGACGTACGCGTTGTTTCAGATGATTGGTTCTTCGCGCGGGTCTACGGGCAAGATATACTCGCCTACAGCTCGGAGAAGAATTTTTACATACGCGCGGATCTCGCGAAGATCTGGAGTGAGTTTAACTGGCTAGTTGAACGGGCGGAGTTGGATGGCGAAGGCCGAGCTGTGGTCGATCTCCGACTGGCGATCGGAAAGGGACGCATCCTGCCCCTGACCACGCTGAGAAAACTGATTATTCTAAAACGCGATGCTCGTGACCCGGAGTTCGTTCGCGAGCTCACAGCGGCACAGGCATTGGAAATCCTTGAGCGCAATGACTACTTCAATCCACACTTGCTCGTGAGTACGCCGTTTAAGCGAAGACTCCGCAAGAGATTCTTCGGGGCGCTTCTTGAACGGGTCGCGGCGTACGAGGTCAACACGACGGAACAGCCTGAGCAAAGTCAGACGCGGATAAGAAAAATTGTCGATCTGAGGTAGCCTTAATATAGCAGACTCAGCTTCTTCTTGCCCTTTGCGCGTTCTTCTCTCTCAGCTTCAGACAGCTCGAGGCTGTGGTATGCCTGCATGATGTCGCTAAAGAGCAGTTCCACCATATCTCTGCTGAAATTCTCCTTGATGACCATCCGTATCACGGCGACGTCCTGGGCGTTCTCGGGAAGATAGTATGCAGGCACAATCCAGCCTTTTTGCCTGAGCATTTTAGACAGCTGGAAAACCGTGAAAGCCGCATCTTTCAAACGAAGTGCAACAAGAGGAAGCGTCTTTTGTTTGTTAATGATCTCAAACTTGCCCGTATCGCGCAACTTTTCGGCGAGGTAGTGGCTGTTGTTCATCATGTTCGCCATAATATCAGCGTAGCCGCTTCTGCCCAACCGTATGAAGTTATAATATTGGGCGATAATGGGGCTGCTATTCTTAGAGAAGTTGAGGGAGTAGTTCGTCATCTCCCCTCCTAGGTAAGTTATACGGAATACCAACTCTTCAGGGAGATCTTTTTTATCCTTCATGACGAGCCAGCCGATACCGGGGTAAACCAGGCCGTATTTGTGCCCCGACGCGTTGATTGATTTCACCTGTTCGAGCCGAAAGTCCCATTGGAGATCGGGATCGACGAACGGTGCGACAAACGCGCCGCTTGCCCCGTCGACGTGCAGGGGTATGTCCCACCCTTTCGTCTTCTTTATGTCAACGAGAAGGTCGTTGATTTCCTTGATCGGGTCCATCTGTCCGGTAAAGGTGGTTCCCAGAACCGCGGCAACGCATATGGTGTTCTCGTCAACTTCCGCAGCGACTTCATCGGCGCTGACGATGTACGTATCCTCTTGGAGTGGGATCAGTTTCAGTTTCACGTCGAAGTAGCGTGCGCTCTTCTCCCATACCGTGTGGACGTCTGCCCCCATCACGATATTCGGGTTGTCGCACGGCTTTCCCTCTGCCTGTCGGCGCTTTCTCCAGGTCCACTTGTGTGCCAATACGGCGAGCATAATGGCTTCTGATGACCCTATTGTCGCGGTTCCAACGGATTCGCAGTCTTCTGGGGCGTTGAACAAGCGGGCGAGCATGTTGACCACGCGTTCCTGTATAACCGTGGTTTGAGGGTACTCATCATTGTCGACGTAATTCTTGTCAAGGTTTTCCGCGATGAGCGCGTTCGCCTCCGGCTCCATCCACGTGGTGACAAAGCTGGCAAGGTTTAAGGAGGGGTTCCCATCGAGGTTCAGCTCATCGTGAATGAGCTGGTAGGCAGCGCGCGCAGGCATGCCATCGTCAGGCATGACGAATTTCGGCACTGGCTCACCGAAGTAGCGACGGCCATACGTCGTGGTGTGATCAGTCTCTGATTCCTTCTTCGTGCTCAAATCTACCTTCTTTGATAACATAAGAATCGCCTTTTTTGTAACCCTAATAGTCTGGTTTGCAAGGAGTAAATCTCCCGTCAGTTTCGGTCGAGCGTTCTTGAGCCCGCCTCATCTTGTTGGGCTCAGTTCGAGCGCCTCGACCGTTTGCGACAAACGAAAACCGTTTTACTTGTTAAAGTAGTTGGGTGTTTTTGGCACAATGTTCAGGGATTCCACGGCGGGCCGGCCTAAGACGTGGGCGGAAAAAACGTGCGATTACGCTATTTGCCGGGCGCGCGAAGCTCTCGCCTTTGAGCGTGCTGCGGGATGGTCGTGCGTGTCGACGGGTTGGAGCGACGCATGAAAAGCGCAGTCTTCGAGGAGTCGAGCCGTTTCCGCGTCGGGCTGACGTCGCGCGCACGCCGCAAGCGTCAATCACGCCTAAACGCCGATCGTGGCTCTACGTTATGGGCGCCACGCGCGATTGGCTGGTGGATCGGCATTCTGTTTGCGGTGGGCGCCACCTGCTTCGCCGTGGGCGCGCTGCCCGGGTACCTCTCGGCCGTTGGCGGTGAAGCAGACGCACTCACATTTTTTGTCGGCTCTCTGTGGTTTACGAGCGCTGCTTTCCTGCAAGTCGTGGAGACGGCGAACGTCGACTATGCTCAGCCAGAACCCGACGTTTCACAAAACCTTCGCCTCTTTTCGTGGGAGCCGCGCCGAATTGATTGGTGGTCGACGCTGGTGCAATTCGTAGGCACGCTGTTTTTCAACGCCACGACGTTCCATGCGTTGAGTGAGAACCTCTCAGTCAGACAGCTTAACCGTCTCGTTTGGGCGCCCGACGCGCTTGGTTCAGTGTGCTTTCTCGTAGCGAGCGGGCTCGCGTGGTTTGAGGTGTGTCACGCCTTTGCCTGCTGGCGGTCGCACAGCCTGCCCTGGTGGATCACGGCCCTTAACTTGGTCGGTTCTGTCGCCTTCGGCGTCTCTGCGGTCGCGTCGTTTATTGTGCCGACGACGGGGCTCCCTAGAAACATCGTGCTGGTCAACTTAGGCACGTTCGTTGGCGGGCTGTGCTTCCTCTTCGGTGCGGTACTGCTCCTGCCAGAGCGCACCAAATCCGATTCCGATTGACAAGAGAATCATCATCTGATCAACTCCCAGCGTCAAATCGGCTTTCTTATATCTAGTGTCCTGTGCTGTTTTGGTGGGCGCGTACTACGTGCAAAGCCCCAATAAGTCCGGGTACGTTCTCACGACGAATGTGACGTCGCTCCAAGTTAAGGCGTACCAGTTGGTCGCTCGCCACGCGCCGACGGTGCATGAAGAGTACACAAAAATCACGATCCAGAACCCAGCGTACGATAGCATCAAACAGATCGATAACATCGTTGCGCTTGAAACGCTGAGCACAAACCGGAGCTAAGGAATCTCAGGCCGGCGAGCACGCGTAGCCCCACAGCCAGTCTTGACCGCCAGGCATACGCGAACGAGACTGAAGATTATGCGTGCTCATCTCCTTCTCATTTCCGACCTTTTTCTTGCCATTTCAGTCGTTTTCTTTGGGAGGGATCAAATGAAAAACTTTATCCAATCTGCAAGAAGTTGCTCTTGTCAAAGCGAAGCACGGTGGCGCGCGGGCTCTAGGAGCAGGTACTCCTTCCCCGCAGCCGCGGTCTCGCAAAACTATCCCACCGAGTGAGAAGCGCTAAATGGCGGCACGTTCAAACGCCTTAGGAGGGGGCACTGGGCTCGTCTTAGTGATCCTAAGCCTCACCGGCCTTATGGTGTCATTCAGCGAGTCCATGCTTATTCCAGCGCTGCCCACACTGCAGGCCGAGTTTCACACCACGGAAGCGGTGGTGTCATGGGTTCCTGCTATCTATCTGCTGCTAGGAAGCCTGACGACGCCGACTTTTGGCAAGCTGGGGGACACGTACGGGAAAAAGAAGCTGTTGCTTGTGGCTCTGTCGCTCTACACTATTGCCGTTATCGGGAACGGGTTCGCGTGGAGCATAGATAGTTTGCTCGCGTTTCGTGCCATTCAGGGCGTGGGGTTGGCAATGTTTCCCCTCGCATTCGCGCTCATTCGGGATGAGTTTCCGCGCGAGAAGGTACCCACCGCAACAGGCATCATCAGCGCGATGTTTGCCGTCGGCGCGACGATTGGCTTCATCGGCGGCGGCTATATCACACAGACCTACAGCTGGCAGACCAGCTATCACCTGTTGGCTCCTGTCGCCGCTATCGTAACGCTCCTCGTACTCTGGAAGATTCGCGAATCTCCAGTGCGGACCCCGTCGCGCCTTGATATCTGGGGCATCCTCCTCCTCGGGATCGCGATTGTCGGGTTCCTGGTGCCCCTAACTGAAGCCAGCGTCTGGGGGTGGACATCGCTCTACACGCTCGGCCTGTTTGCGATCGCGATAATCGCCGTGATCGCCCTCGTGTATGCCGAGCTGCGCGTCCGCGATCCCCTCATCGACCTTAAGCTTAAGGGTGTCCGTCACGTCCTTGAGACCAACCTCATGATGTTCATTGCAGGCTTCGCGATGTTTATGGTATACCTCGCGATGGTGTACCTCACGCGCACCCCCCCTCCGGTCGGCTTTGGGCTTGACACGTTCCAATCGGCATTGGTCTTTGTTCCCGCAGGCCTTGTTATTCTGATCGCCGGTCCGCTGTTCGGAAGGATCGTGAGCCGTCGAGGCGCCAAGAATGCGCTGCTGCTCGCGTCCTTGATCGTAGTGGCGAGTTTCATATGGTTTTTCCTGTTCAATGCGACGCTCGCGGAGATCGTGATAGGCACGGTGATTTTGTTCGCCGGCATCGGGGGCGTCTTTGTCGCCGCCATCAACGTCCTCATCATGTACGTTCCACCGAGCAAAACTGGCGCAGAAACGGCCCTTAATACGGTATTCCGGTTTATCGGAGGCGCCGTCGGCACCGCCATTGCAGGATCGCTGCTTACTCTGTATGAGGCCCCGATTACGGTCGTCCTTCCAGCGGGGCCGACCGTGGTCCTCGCCCCAACGAATCAGGCGTTTGCGTACATTGCGGTCGTTGCGCTGATTTTGAGTCTCGTTGGCGTTGTGACGGCATACGTGTTAAAAAGGGCCCCGGATGTCGAGCTACCAGACAATGAAGAGCTGCATGTTCCGGCGGGCTAGAAGAAGGGCGCAACGCTGAGCGCAATGCCCTGTTCCTACGGCTTTATTCAATTATGGCCCCCTCTCCCCAGTCAGCGCATAAGTCTTTTTTTTGGCGCAGCATTTAACGCTCAATGAGACCAAGTGCCTAGGTTCTCTAGGTCACGGTGTGCTGCCTAACCTTCAATTCCTTGTAGCGGATCAGTACGCGAAATACGAAAATCGTTGACCCAATACTGCGGCCCACGAAGCGAAATCACCAATCCACAACACAGGGCTACCCGAGACAAGAAAGGTGGCACCAGATAGCTACTGCCGAAAAAGTCGCAGGCTAATCCAATGGGGGGCGGCGCGACGACGAAGTACGGAGCAAATGACTCATATCTCGAGTGGTTTAAGCGCCCGTAGATCGAGGACACCGCGCCACCACAGACCAAACTAACGGTCAGGCAAAATCAATCGGCAGCCCACAAACAGGGGCTGAACGAGGAATGCCAGAGGTGAAACGTATGAGCCAGTGCATCAGCCACCACATTGATTAGTCCCGCAATCGCGCATACCTCGAGAGCCGAGCACGTAATTTCGCGTGGCGGCCTTGTCAGTTTCGCGGTTAAAACGAAAATTCCTATCGCGATTAGGGTAGGCGAGCTCTCAATAACGTCAGTGTATCCAATTCATCACCTAGAACGTAGGACAAAGACGCATTAGTGGTAACAACGGTTGCGGTTCCTGTGCCACTTACTTACTGCCGTCAGACTGATCTGCGTGCTGCGCCCGCGCATGACACACCGGCGAGCGTTACGGGTGCCTCGATCTGATGTGAATCGATGCCATTACCATGATCACACCGACGAGTACGTATGCAACGTTGCTGAGCGGGGGGAGAAAAAAGCGAGGGCTATCGCAAGTGCTGACGCGACGGGCAGGCTTGCGTTTCGATACGCGATGACCCTAAGCGTCCGCGCAGAAATGTCTTTTTTGAGAAGGTACGTACGCCGTTTCACGTACGACCAGTTAGCGTAGAGAATGAGCCCCGTGATGAACATGACGCAGTCGAAGAACAGCACTCCGACGGTGGTGTCGGGGTAGTCAGTCCATATCGCCGTCGCGAATGGGACGAGCACGACGAACGACAGGAAGAGGATGTTGATTAGGTATAACACCCAGTCGGCATAGGCAATATTCTGAAACTGCCTCCAATTGTTATTGAGCAGGATGCCTAACAAGGCGAAGGCCAGGAAATAGCCGATGAATTTGGGCACGAAGCCCACGAGCGATGCCAAGAGTAGCTCATTCGAGTGCTGCACGAGCGGGGCGACAAACTCCAGCCCGAGGAGCGTTATGGCGATAGCGAAGACAGCGTCGATGAACGCCTCCAGGCGGCGCTTATCTCGTGCTTCAAGCTCCATCTGCGAGTGTGTGAATTCGGGTTTCACCAGTTGTTCAGGCATGCTCGTCGTGTGTCGTTAACGTCGTACAGGTGTTGAGCGTCTTATGAGTGCCGTTCACGCTAGTACCATCGGTTCTAATAACCACGGAGTACACGCTCGTGCGGAATAAAGCTTGTGCTATTTCGAAGCGTCAGCTCGTTAAAGCAAAGGACTAACGTGGTTTGTCGCTATATCGTCAAAGAAAGCCCCTCCACAGAGTTGTGTCGTTAGTAGCTCCTGTTGCTTCCGCGCCACTCGCCAAACGCGCCCTCCACGCGTAAGGTGGGACATTTTGCGTCCACAGAGAAGAAGGGATCGTGTACAGACGTGGCGTGCTTCATCCCCATCAGCATATATAGTACGCACCGTAAATGCGAGATTATGGAAAAAAAGCGCGCCATCATCGCTGGCCTAGTGATCGCGCTGCTATCCGTCACCGTCGTTGTAGCCGGATGCACGTCGAGCACGAGCAACAACAACACCTCAACTGCGACAACGCAAACGAGCAAGAGCACGCCGATGACAAAAACTGCGAATAGTACAAATGTGACGCCTGGAGAATCGATAACCGCGACGCAGGGGCAAAATTTTACGATAACGCTCCGGACAAATCCTTCGACGGGATATAGCTGGCAGCCTCAGTTTGACCGCACAGCGCTGTCACTGGTAGACAGTGCGTTTATCAGCGATCCTAACCCGCACCATCTTGTGGGCGTGCCCGGATCGCAGAATTTTACGTTTCAAGGCCTTGCGAAAGGAACGACTACAATGACGTTCAACAATGTCAGTCCGTCGCAAATCGTGACTGACCAAGTGACTTACACGGTGACTGTTACATAATCCCACGGCGATGGCCCGCGGGCTGCACGTTAGCGCTGCCACACGCGAAGTGATTTAGACAGCGCCGTAGTTTCGGCAACGGATGCCCCAAGCAGTATCGCGAGAAAGATCTGATCATCGACAGCACCCTGACGCTTTGCTCCTTCAATGTGCGTACTGAGACAATGTTCGGATCCGAGAGCAGCCGCAGCTCCGATCGCGATGAGCTCTTTAGCAAGTCCAGTTAGTGCCTTGTCGGTCACCAGCTGCTCATTTTTATAGAAAAAGGTTTTGAGTGCTGCCGGGTTGTGCCGGAGCTCTTGATAGATTCGGGGAACAAAGCCATAGTAACTCGCCACCCGTTCCAATATCGTGCGCACTTCCGTATCGTCTTCTTCGTGCATCTCAACACCTCCTCAGCTCTCCACAACGCCTACTTCGGATCCGATTGCCAGAAATTCGGGAACCTTGCATGCATCATGAGAGCATCATTATAAGGATAACGCATGCAGGTATCGGTGCTGCATAAAGCGCCGAATGCGTTCAACCGGGGGTGTGTCATCTTAAACACACAATAGATCGTTGTAAGTCACTTTTTTGTGCCGGGCGCTTCTTTCTTTTCCAGCGGCCCTGCACCGTGTTTAGCGCGGCACTCGCGCGTTTGGTGCACTGTTCTCGATCAAAGGGTGTAAGTAATAGCGTTACAAAGGCTTTCAAAAACTTCAAGGAGAACAAAATGCCAAGAGTAGTACATTTCGAGCTGCCTGCCGATGATCCAAAGCGGGCGAAAGCGTTTTACGAGAAGGTATTTGGCTGGACCATCACAAAGTGGGAAGGGCCCATGGATTACTGGCTAGTTGCCACAGGACCCGATGGCGAACCGGGAATCAACGGTGCGATACTACCGCGCGTGATGCCTGAGCAGGTGACGACGAACACCATCAGCGTCGTATCTGTCGATGACTTCACGAAAAAGATCGTGGACGCAGGCGGAAACGTTATGATGCCAAAGCTGGCGGTTCCGGGCCAGGGGTATCTCGCTTACTGCACGGACACAGAAGGGAACGTTTTTGGCGTAATGGAGTTAGATCCGTCCGCGAAGTAACATGAGCTGTTGCAGCCAGTTGACGACTTGCCTCTGCTAGCTCCGCGCATTTTCAACGCTTGTGCGTGAGTAAGCGTAAGCTCACTCTCAGCTTGTTGTCACCTAGTGAAACGTATCAACGACAGGTGAGGCACTTTTCTTTTCTTACCACGATACTTGAATCGCTTCCTCAAGCGGCATCGCAGGTGCGACGTGAGCCACGCCGAGGCTGCTGAACGGTCCCGTAACCTTTAGCAGCGCTGCCTCATCGGGTGCGTCGAAGATTGCAACGGAAATATGCCTGCCGATGAGCACGTACCGGCCTATCAGCTTCACGGCTTCGGGGTACTTGAACTGTTTCCACATTTCACGGACCCGCTCGGTATGCTCGGGGTCGAATTTGAACCATAAAATAAACAACATTCTCTCTACCTCCTAGCGCTTAGCTTAGTTCAGTGGCGCATTAGGGCTTAAGCTTGGATCAAAACTAGACTTAACGTCTTGTTTCGTACCACGCCGCATCCTAACGCACAACTGGGAATGCAGGTTTCGAGCGATAGTCCTTTCACTATTTTTTTGGGCTGACGCTTTATCAGCATGCTTGCTGCCAAGTCCCGACGTGCCGTTAAGCAAAAAAATGGCTCACGAGTTGTAGACCAATTAAGTGCTGCAAGCCGTCAGGGGGCAGCATTGAGTTACCAGCATTTGAACCTGTTCGGCTGGTTTGATATGTGAGGTCGTGCGCCGGATCAATAAGATCGTGCAAAGTCCTCTTGAGGGCTTTTTGCTCGCGAACGTTGGTTACCCGAACCCGCTCTCTCCGTAAACAAAGAGTGGGAACACTGCCGCTCGTTTGGATTTGAACTTGGCAGACGTGCGCGTGCTTGTCGCGCTTAAACGGGGTTAATGGTATACGCAGGGTTTAGTATGTTTACAGAGTAGTGATTGGTATGGATCTCAAAGAGTTGCGCGAGCAGTACTATGATGAGTGGGTCGGAAATGACCTCGAATTTAAAGGCTTGGATGGGTATTTGTATCACGGCTTTCTGTCTGACTGGCTCGAGGACGGGTCCCTCGTCTTCAACAGTCTCACCACCATCAGTCTTGGTGACAACGGGGCACAGCAGGAACTAAATTCCTGGGGTGAGTCGTTCTGGCTCGTCATCAACAGTGCCTCTATAGCCTATATAATCTCAACAAAGTCCATAGAGAGCAAGCGAAGCAAGTCCGCTCAACAAAGTCCATAGAGAGCAAGCGAAGCCTGTCCGCAGGCCGCGGGCAACCATCTCTGTGAGCTTTGTCGACAATCGAAAATCAGTCCAGACGTGTTGAGCTGGCCCTCCTGCTACGGAGAGTTAGGTAATACCTTTCAGGCGTACAACTTCTTGTAGCGGCCGTCTGAGGCTTCGGTACTGATTTAGCGGATGTTGCCGATCGCGGTATCCCAATGCGACGCCCATTAGTATCGACACGTCTTCCGGAATTTCCAGTTCTGCACGAATGAGGTCAGGGTAGGAAATCAGAAGCGCCGCGGCAGCTGAATCAACGCCGTATTGCTGTGCCGCAAGCATGATACTCTGCGCAAGCAGTCCCATATCAAATATCGACCACGCCGTGAGTGTGCGGTCCATGCAGAGGTACACTACCGTCGGCGCTCCAAAGAACTGATGGGCACGCTCAAACATGGCATGCCGCGCCGCCGCGTGGTTGCGTTCTATGCCCAGGGATTCAAAGCGTGCTGCCTTGAGTTCGTCCATGCGCTTTTGTAGGGCGGGGGCCATTGCTGCGGTGCCGGTAGATCGGGACTGCCCGGCACCCCTTTGCTGAAGCGCTCTTCATAAGCGTGACGAAGCCGGTCCAGCGCGTCCCCGCCAGCAACAAAGAGTTCCCATGGCTGGGTATTGCCCGATGAGGGAGCACGCGTCGCGGCATCCAGAATCTTAAGAATCGTTCCCTTGTGCACAGGATCTGGCGTAAACGCACGGACCGTGAAACGAGAGTTTAGAGCATCTATGACATCCATGAAACCTCACCTGCCTTTTTATTATGCCCCGAAGCGCCGTGAATGCATGAAGCATCCAGAGGTTACTCAATGACGGTCGGGCGGCCTATGTGATGGCGTATCAATGCGGCAACAACGCGAGGGTCTGACGTTTCGATCGGTTCCAGCGGGTGCGGGTCACCTACGCCCTCAAAGCGGACGACTTTGCCGCTTAGCGACGCCAGGACCACTCGCCGTGAGTCAGCTGCAAATTTCTCGTATTCTGGCGTGATCGTGCGTGGCGATTTGGCGGCCTCTTCCACTGCCGATAATACGGCTTCGAGCGTTTTATGCTGCTCGCCGAGTTCTGCGAGTTGCTCCTGGAGCTCGGCGCGTGCCTGCGTTTTATCCGGATCGATTTTTATTTGGTATAACGAGCACTCTCTTCTGAGCATCCCCATTTCAGCGTCGTTTGTGATCAGCGTGTTAAGACACTGCATCGCGCTTTGAATCAGCTGTTCTTTCTTCTCGACCACATGAAATGCATCGGTCAGTCGGAGGGCCAAATACTCCGTTTCAAAGTGCAATGACTCGGTGATAAAAACAGTTGGAACGGGCACTAGTTTCGATTCTAGATCCGGTGGCCGAGTGCGTTTTCTCGCCATCTCACGTCTCCGCTTTTCTTTCGCTGCTGACTTGTTAGTCACTCACAAATAGCGCTCTCGCAAAAAGTCGTCATGAATAGATTTAGTGTGCATTGGTAAAGAACCTTCCTTGTCTCCTGCGAGCTAAGCTGATCCGAAACGAGTGCATCACTAGGTGCCGGGAGCCAGCGACGCCGACGGATATTTGCTATCCTGGCGTGAAAATATGAAATGGTAGCACATCGCTGGTGACCATCCGGGCATTACGTGGACCAGTGAGGGTTACAAGAAATGACACTCCCGGCTTCACAATAACAGCGTTTCTTCTGGCAGCCTTAGTGCTAAACGAGGAATACAGTTTTCAACTCGCTGCGCTGTTCGATAGTATAGGCAAGGAAGGTGGCCGACTGAGGTGAACAATGGACGTTACTAAAGCTATACGGTCGAGAAGAAGTATCCGCAAATACACCGAGGAGCCCGTCTCTGGTGATGACATAGAGGCGTTGCTCACGGCTGCAATGCATGCGCCGTCTGCGGTGAACGAACAGCCGTGGCATTTTGTGATCATTCAAGACCGAAAGACCCTCGAAGCTATCTCACGGCTTAGTCCCACGGCTCCGATGGTCCAATATGCGCCGCTGGCAATTGCGGTCTGTGCAGATAAGAATCGGGAGAAGTTTCCCGGCTTGTGGGCCCTGGACTGCTCAGCCGCCGCTGAAAACATACTGCTTGAAGCGACCGAACGAAGATTAGGGGCTGTATGGACCGCAGTTTACCCCTTTGAAGAGCGAGTCAAAGGTATTAAAGAGCTGCTCAATCTGCCCGCGAACGTTATTCCGCTGTGTATAATCCCTGTAGGACGCCCAGCGGAGACTCCGGCTCCGGTTGATAGATTCAATCCTTCGTGTATCCATCACGAGACGTGGTAATACCGTCGCGTGGTAGGTCTCTCCAGGGATCAACGTTGTTAGACCACACGAACAAAAACGCTTGGGGCAACGCAGCGCATTCAACCGCTACCGACCACAGCGCTGCTGAGGGAGCTGCGCTCGCTTCAGCGAGGACTGTAGAACAGGTATCTGCTTGTGTTTGGACGCAGGTGGCAGCACGACTCAGAGCAAGGGATCCATTCAACCAATCACAGAATCGCGCGGTGCACCTGAGGGTCGACTAAACGAGATGATCGCCGCGAATACTGTAACCACAGCGGCTATAAGAAACGCCTCGTGCATGCCGAGCTCGAAGGCCGCCAAAACTTGAGGCGTACCGCCGAGGCCGCCTCCGTACAAAAAGACGTGGAACATGACGACCTCAGGAATATGGCTGAGGATAAGCGGGAAAGCAATAGCGATGGAGAGCATCTGGCCGGTGTTCATCAGCATAGTCCGTATGCCGGATGCGCTCCCGCGCTCGCTCGGCTTAACCGCACTCATGATCGCGTTCATGTTCGGTGACGCGAATAGGCCAGAACCACCGCCCATGAGCGCCATGTACACGGCGAGGACCCAATACGGCGTTGTACTCACCACCGTGGCTAGCCCGAGCAACCCTCCGGCGGAGACGAGCAGCCCGGCCGTTGCGAGGTAACGCGCACCGTACCGATCGGAGAGGTGCCCTGAAATCGGCCCGACGACCAAAAAAGCGAGACCGAAAGGGGCCAAGAGAATGCCTGCCATTAGAGGGTCGTAGCCGTATGGTCCTTGCAGGAAGAATATAAGCACGAAGAGCACTGCCCCTCTGGCAAGTCCGTTAAGCCCATTAGCAGCCGAGGCGAAGGCAAAGCTTCGATTCTCGAAAAGGTGGAGGTTGAGCATCGGTTCAGGAGCGCGTCGCTCCGCAGCAACAAACAGCGCGAGACTCACTGCGGCCACGACAAAGAGTACGTACACGACCCACATGGCGGTTACGGGAAAGGCATAAAGTGACACGCCGAGAAGGAGTGCCCCCAGTCCCAGGGTGAAGGTCAGGCTTCCCGCCCAGTCAAAGCGCTGTCCTTTAGGAAGCATCACTGGCTCTCTGAGCTGAAGTATCCCCCATATCGTGCCGATAATACCAATTGGGATGTTTATTAGAAACACCAATCGCCACGAAATCGACGTGAGCACCCCCCCGACGACAGGGCCGAGGAGGAACCCCGCGGAAAACGCGATCCCGTTCACCCCCAAGCCGAAGCCGACATTTCCCCTGCGGAAGGCATCGGTCACGATCGCCGCACTGTTGGTGATGAGGAGCGCGCCGCCCACGCCCTGTATCATGCGGTAGACCACTAAATCCAAGCCGTGATACTGCGGCTGTGCCAGTGCGCAGAGCAGCGACCCGACGGTGAAGATGATAAAGCCCAGGTTGTAGAGGTTCTTGCGCCCCAGCATGTCGGCCAGTCGGCCCACGACCGGGACCACCGCTGCAAGGATGAGCATGTACCCCAGCAGCACCCACATGACCGTTATGAAGCTTGCCTGTAGATCGGCCATAATAGAGGGGAGCGCGATGAGCACGGCCGACGCATCAATCGCCGCCATCAGTGCGCCTATCGTGGTCACTGAGAGAGCAATCCACTCGTAGCTGATACGCGTATCTCCCGACGTCTTCGTGTCCATTTCTTGGCGATTGTTCACTTCTCAGCTATATATGCGTGCTGGCGCGAGCTGCCAGGGGGCGCAAGTCGTGAAGCGTGCGAGTTCACAATCAGGAAGCGTTTTCAGACAAGCTGAGTTAAGCATTAGGCCTGCCTCTGGGCGTGTCATACTCGTCGTCAGGTAGCTTTGGTCAATTCTTAGACGAGTCACTCGCGACTGTAACTTAGAAAGGCGCGGGATACGCTCCGCACTTCGAGCTGTGAGTCAGGAAAAAAAGGAGGATACCAATTAATACCTGTACGGCGAGGATCAATCACTTTCGCACTGCTCGTCCGTCATTAGTAATAAGGCGGACGTTCATTCCGCCAGATAGAAGAGAGTGTAACTATGAAGAATAAAGCGCAGCTCTATGCGAGAAGGCGAGAGATGTATCGGCTTCATGTTCAAAAACTGAACATGACGGAGATTCTTGATAAGCTCTCCGCTAAGTACAGCATATCCAAACAGGCGCTGTGGTACGACTGGCAAAAGCGCACTCAGTGGGTTTACGACGTCTTTGATCTCGAGCCAGCTCGAGTTTCGTGATCTGCAGAGTCAGTACGCGCTTAAAAACGACGCCTCAATTTTTGTATTACTCGGGCGTGTTTTGCAGAGTCATTGAGTCGCGACGGGGATTTCCGGATTCGCCGCCTTAATGCTGCAACCCTTTGCTGCAGCTCACCTACAAGAGACGTCAAAAAATTATCTGGCTCTATGGGGTATGTGGGGCCAGAAAAACTCTTGTCAGCGGCGCGCTTAAAGTCCAGGTACCTTTGTTCTAGAAACGCTAGAGCAGATTTTAACTTGCTCAATCGTTGGCAGTTGGTGTTTTCTCCTCCACATCACCCATAGAGGGTAACTCAATACAAGGTGTTACTAAGGCTTATATTTTTGTACGTGATTCCCGTGCCTCGTGGCAAAAAAATAGCAGAAAAAGTACAACAAAGAACCAAACAAGACATTCTCAACGGAGCTTCTTTTTATACTTATCAAAGCCTCAAAGGCTACTAGAGCTGCTTGATTAGTTTGGTTGAATACGCGAACGTCTCGTATTCAATCCAAGCAAAGCGTCTTCTGGGCATCGTTCGTTTATTTAACAACATCCGTAGCTCAGGCGCGTCGCAGATCAAAGCTGTAATGCTCGGAAAAGCTATTTAAAGATTTGAATTGAACATTTTTGCGGTGGTTTATCAATGGATGAAAAAGAACGAATCGGCGTCGTCCCGGACGCGTCGTTGTATCACGACAAGGATACCTACACGATCGAAGTGGAGCTGCCCGGCGTACATAAAAAGGACATAGAACTCGAAGCCTCTGAGAATGGCTTTTGTCTTGTCGCGCCGAGAGAAGACATCGAGTACGTGGGATGCTGGGTACTCGCCCATGCCATTGAGCCTCAAAAGGCAAACGCTACATTCTCCAATGGACTTTTAAAGGTCACCGTACCTCTAGTAGAAAGTTTCGAAGGAGTGAAGGTAACGATAAAGTAGTCTTAGAGCGACTGGCCCGCGAGAGGGCCCGTCATCCTTTTTTCAGCTCTGCATTAAGTAGCACAGGTGGGTGCGCTTTTTTCGTTTCTAATGTCCACACGTGCGCATGTCTTTGTGCGGTTTCTGCACCGTACGCTTCTCGCGCAAGGCGCCAGAATATGCCCGCCCTTGATTACCTGTGCGCAGGGCGGAAGCGTCTTGCCGCGCGTTTATTGCGGATTCAAAGCTGATGGCCTCGCGACATCCTTCGCCGCATGAAGACGTGCTTAAACCCTGGCATCTCTCTTAGTGTGTTTCTCTAGTTGCTTAAGTATCCGGAGGTATTTGCGCTCCAAATCTTTGTTCTCTGTCTTTAATTTGTCGTTCTCCTTCTTTAGGCGTTCAACTTCGGAGCGCACGCGGTTGAACTCTTCCGAATGCTTCAGCTGTAGCTTTTCGTTCTCAGCTTTCAAGCGCTCGTTTTCGACCGTGAGTAGAGATTCCTTGAGCATACGCGGTCATAAGCCATAATAGCATAAATAGAGCGTGCCGCAAGAAAAGCGCAACACGTTCGTTTAGCTGCGATGCAGCCTCACGCCCTCCCACGCGTGTTGCCTGGGGAGTATGTGGCCTACTGGTGTCCGTGCGCTAGCACTTGAAAACGCAACGTGAGGCGTGTGCGTCGTCGTCGGACGCGAGACGAGGGGCGCAGTTTTGCTTATGCTCGAACGCAAACGAGCTCGCGAGTCCCACGATGCGGGGCGCAGATTGCTTCAGCCTCCCGTGGCCCTGCGAATAGCGAAGTCAGAGAATCTCAGGGAGTCCCTCTCCTCGAGTCAATATCTCGCATCCGCTCTCGGTGATTCGAACGACATCCTCTCTTCGATATCCTCCGACGCCGGGAACGGCGAGCACGGCGTGACCGACGCTCACAGTCATATTAGCCTTGAGGACGATCTCACCGTGCTGCGGATAGTGGCTCGGGTGGGGGTACTCCTCGGCCTCGAGGCCGACGCCGTGGATGTAGCCTGGGACGACGTACTTGCCGAACTCGGTCTTGTTAATGGACTCCGCCATGAACTGGGTGACCTGCTTGACTTTCCAGCCCGGCGTTACCGCGTCAATGACCCCTTGTTGCGCCTCATCGTAGGCTGCCGCAAGCTTGATGAACTCGGTGCCGACTGCTTGTGCTGTTATGCCACCAGCTGATGGGCTGCACACGAAGGTACGAGCCATATCGCAGGCATACAGATCTGCGACGGGGTGTAGATCTACGATGACGGGATCTCCGCCGCTGATAACCCGGCGTGAGACAAATCCGTGCAAGCCGAGCGAGCGCTCGCCCGAGTTAACGAAGGTAAGAAACCCCAAACGCTCTGAGCCTGCCTTTCGCATGGCGTATTCGGCCTCTGCGGCAACGTCGTTCTCGGTTGCGCCGGCGATGAGCGCATCCGCCGCAGCCATCATCCCGAGCTCTGCGACGTGAGCGGTCTTTTTCATACGGGCGATTTCATCAGCTGACTTGACCATGCGCAGCTCGCTCATGATATCGTCGTTCTCGACCATGGTGATGTCGGGATTGAGCTTTCTGAAACGAAATACTTCGAATCCGGGAGCGGTGTGCGTATCGAAACCGACGGTAGCTTTGCGAAGGTCGTGGGCCTTCATCGCGGTAACGAAGTTCTGCATGAGCTCGTTGGCGCTGCTCCAACCGCGGACGTCGTCTACCCACGTGCGCGCACGAACTTGCTCTACCTCAGGGTGGAAGACGATGAGGGTTGGATCGGCATCTCGATAGAACAACATTCGAGCCTGCCGCCGATAATCTCCGGTAATGTAGTACTAGTTCTCAGCCCCGGCAATGAGCATCGCATCGACGCCCTTTGCTCCCATAAGTTCCTGAATCTGCTTTTTTCGTTTAAAATAGTCGACCATTTTTTGCCTCCGAACCTGTGTGTGGGGCCGCGGCACGCCGACGAAATGGAGCACTTATCTACGAATCACGTACCTACTGCTTTCGACTGCCTTTTCGAAGGTACGCATGTGCTCGGCGCGCGTTGTGAGGAACAGTCTTCCGTTTCGCTCTTCGATGAACCTCTGCTCTTTGAGTTCAGAAATGCCAGCTTCAATCAGGGTTTGCGGCGTCGCCGCGTCGTCCAAGCTACAGGAAGCACACGCTTCGTGTATCTCGGCGGAGGTCAACCCTTCGCGTTTTGCTGGTTCTTCTTCTCCCTCTTCGATCAGCATTGCATACAAGACGCTTTGAGCCCCTAAGCTTAGGTGCCGCACTTTATCGATCAATTCCTGACTTTCCGGGGCTTCTTTGCCTGTGTACTTACCTTCTTCGTTTTCTTGTGTCATTTTGAACTCCCGCCTGACTCATCCCGAAGTCTGCGAGGCACGAATCATCGTGAGCAGCATCTTGAACCGCTTTGCAGCCTGGAGCGCGTGCGGGACGTTTGCGGGCATCACGACCATAGTCCCTTCACGCGCGTGGACGGCGTTCCCCCCAATCGTGATCTCTGCTTCGCCGTCAACGATCTGCACGACTGCATCATATGGTGCGGCGTGTTCGCTCAAGCCTTGTCCCACATCGAAAGAAAACAACGTAATCGTGCCCGCTTTCGTATCGATCAGGGTCTTGCTAACGATAGAATTGGCCGAGTATTCGATGAGTGTTTTCACGTCCAGTGCTTTCCCTTTATACATTTCAATTTCGCTCACTTCCGTTCCTCCACTATTCTGACTACGTGAGTCGCACTTAGGTAGGCGCTGCGCCACGAAAACGTTTCGGACGCGCACCGGTCATGCTTCGATTCCGGTTCAACGTGCGCGTGCTCACGACAGTCCTTTACGCCAGCATCTTCGGTATAGCGGCGTCCGAAGTGCTTACCAGCTTTATATCGTACGAGTCGACGAGGACCTTCAGAATGTCGTTGTTTACCCAGCCGGGGACAATCGGACCGAGGTAGATGCACTTCAAGTCGAGGCGCAAGCTCCACAGGATCGCGACCGCCTTCTGTTCGATCCAGCTCACCACAAGCGTCAGCGGCAGGTCGTTGACTCCCGCGCCAAAGAGGTTGGCAAATGCCTGCTATCTCGAAAAAAGGTCCGTTCGCAAGCGCAACTGTTTTATCCTTACGTCCTCTTTTTTGGCTAATCCAGTAGAAAGTCTCGGCCAAGAAAAACTCAGTTTAAGCGCGTGTTACATTACCTGAAAAACATGGCTTTACACGACGTCAAACTAAATCGCATTGACCTGATTTTCTTAGTGGCAGGCGGCGTAATCTTTTTGCTTTTTGTTTTTGACCTAGCTGGCACTAGAATTCTGTTCAATGGCGATGCGAGTTCTGCGAGTTTCTTGCTTAGCACGCTCACCCAAAGCCTTGCCGCGCTGTTTGCAATAACCTTCTCTGTTTTGATCATCGCTATTGAATTTTCAGCATCGAAGTATACACCGAAAGTGTTGCACTTCCTCCTCGCATCAATCTTCAAAGATTTTCAAATCGTGGGCATCATCGTGTTTTTTTTTCGCCGCGATGTTTGTCAACTTCATCACGCTTGCCCACGTAAGTGGGGTCACGGTCCCCAACAATATCAGAGTGTTCGCATCACTCAGTGTGGCTCTGACGGCGTGTTGCTTCCTGTTGATCCTAAATCTATTCCGTCGCATTCCGCGGTTCTTTAATCCGGAGGACATTATTGACAACGTTAAGACCGCAGCTCTAAGGGAGAACGGACCGCGCGAAAACACTGAACTCATTAAGATCTTTGGGGATATCATTAGGAAAGAAACACTACAGGGGAATGTTGACGTCGCAAGCGACGCTTTGACAGCGCTCGAAGACGTGTCAGTCTACAATTTCAAAAATCGCAGAGAGGGGTTAAACGAAGAGGTGCTGGAACAGCTGTTCGATATTGCCCGGACGGCGATCAGGATCGACGATACGATTACAGAGATCGAGGTCGTTGACTCCATTCGAGCCGTGTGTGTCGCTACCATTGACGAAGATAGTAGGTATCTTGGGGGTTTCAGATACCTGAGAGAGGTCGGCATCCTCGCTCTTGATCGCTCGAGAGGGATCGTTCATTCCCAGCTGTTGTTGTCAGTGTCTCACCTTTTCACCGATTTGGTATCATACGCAAAGGAGAAGGAACGAAACGCGCAGGCTCTGTTTTCGATTATGCAATTCTTCATCTTAGGTAGTTTCTACAACGCAAATCACGAGTCCGTGGCGAACCACATAATTGAGGATATCACGTCTGTTTGTACTCAAAGAGAAGTCGAAGTCGCCTTCAACGGAGTAATGGAAAAGAAAGAGACGGTGCGATCATATTTCGGAGGAAAAGATCCTGAAGATGCCATCAGAGATTTTTACGAGGCTTTGATGGCATACGGAACCTCTCCGAACGGTTACAGCTGCACGTCGGGGATATGGCGCTTGTCTGAGCACTTGATGTCGTACAGTTCTGCCTTTGCTTTACCAATCGGACACTCTGGCGAGTGCTTGTCGGGGCCGCAGTGCAGGCAGGCGTTATCCAAAGCTTTGAGCGCGTCATCCACTTGATCAAAGGAAATCTCTTTTCCGCTGTATTTCCATTTAGTCAAACGATCACCTTTTCTCTACAGGCTAGCTTATTATATGGTGTTTTGAATATTAAAAGCTCGCCTGGTTCTCACCACGCCGATTTGCGAACCACTGTTGGACGCAATGGCTTGAGTCAGTCGAAAGAGGCATGATCGGGATTTGTCCGCGTGATATCGTCGTCCGGCCAGATCTGAGTGCCAAGAGAATCTCGCGCTCATGTGGAACTTGTGCGAACGTGTACGAAGTCAAAAAGGCAACCTGAAAACAGTATCGAAGATCCGTTGCGTCGCCCCGCGCTGGTGAGGAGGGTCGTGATACGCTGTTCCCCCGCGCACACACTTTTATCCCACGGGCTCATCGAAGCGCAACGATGATGAACAAAGAGTAGCAATGTTTAGCGACGTGCAGAGCATGACTGAGCAATTGTCCGATCATACAACGGATGCCTACGCATTACAGGTGCAAGGCCTGACAAAGCGATACGGTGACCTGGTCGCCGTTGACGATCTCACCTTGCAGATCAAGAAGGGAGAGATATTCGGATTTTTAGGACCCAACGGAGCCGGAAAGACCACTGCGATCAACATGATGGTCGGACTGCTGAGCCCGACTGGCGGTGCGGTACTCATCAACGGACAAGACCGGGCGCGAGTGCCGAAAAGGAGCATAGGCGTCTGTCCGCAAGAGCTCGTCTTGTGGGAGGAGCTGACGTGCGCGGAGAACCTTATCGTCATAGGCGACATGTAAGACCTTCCGCGGGCGGTCACAAATGAGCGCGTGCGCTCATTGCTCGCGGATCTCGCGCTCTCTGAAAAGGCGAATGTGCGTGTGTCGCAGCTATCTGGGGGCATGAAGCGCAGGCTCAACGTCGCGCTCGCCGTTATTCACAATCCTGATATCGTCGTGCTGGACGAACTCTGCAGGCTTAGACCCGCAGTCCCACCTATTATTGTGGGACTTTGTTCGTTCACTCAAGAACAAGGAGGGAAAAACCATTATCCTCACAACCCACGTTATGCAGGAGGCCGATGCATTGAGCGACCGCGTCGCCATCATCGACCACGGCAAGCTTCTTGAGCTCGACACCCCAGGAAACCTGAAAAAGACGATCGGACCCGGCGATATCATAGAGATATCACTCGCCGAACGAGAGGAGAACGGAGCGGTGATCGCTGACCTCAAGTCCGTCAACGGCATCCACGAAATCAACGAGGCGAGCGGAAAAATCACCATACGAGCGTTAAACGCCGTTAGCCTGCTCCCTGAGATAATCAAACGCATCGATGCGCCTCGCACCCGCGTCTCGGATATTTCGATTCGGGAAAACACGCTCGAGGACGTCTTCATCTATCTCACGGGAAGGGGGCTGCGGGAGTGACGGTGAAGTTTCTATCATTAGCGATAAAAGCGCTCAAGCAAACAATTCGAGACCGCCGCTCGCTCTTGTTCCTCCTGTTATTCCCTGTTGTGTTCATGATCATTTTTGCCTTCGCTTTCGGCAGTCCCAGCTCGCTTGGCACCGGGACGACGCCTCACGAGATTGCGGTCTTTAATCTCGACCGGGGGGCAACGGTGTCCATCAATAATACCATCCAACACATCAACAGCGGCGCGAGTCTCACGCAGCTCCTCGGAAACGTCAAGTACGCGCAAACTGACACCCACATGTTCCAACTCAATAACGTGAGCGCCGATCAGGCTCAGACGATGCTCAAAAGTCGCGGCCTCGATGCTGTGATCACGATTCCGGAAAATTTTTCACAGGCGGTCGTTTCATTGGCTAATGCCTCCGCGCGGGCTGAAACGACCTCCGATATCGGCCTGCAGGTAATAAACGAAAGCACCGCTCAAAACGCTACGTCGAGCGGCCAACCGCTTTCGACAAGCGCATTGTCGCTTCAGCTGCCGGTGAATACTACGCTTCGAAACAGAGCAACGTTACCGCACAGGTCATCATCCAAGGGGATACGGGCAGTTCCGCATTTGGCGCAGCACAAGGTCTCATCCTCAACGTCCTCGAACAATACAAGAGCCAAATACAGGCCATGACGATTCGACAGGTTGACGCCGCGTTGGCACAAAACCAAAGCAGCGCGAGCATCGACTACATTTCGGCGGCCGTGCAACCACTCACAGGCACGCGATTACTTACGGTCTTCGACTATCAGGCACCTGGGCTGATTGTGTTCGCCTTGCTCTTGCAGGTCAGCAGCGTCGCGCAAGACCTTGCGAAGGAATCCGACCGCGGAACGCTCGCTAGACTCAAACTCTCCAATATGCGGTCATTTGACCTCCTCTTCGGCACGTTGCTCACGTGGATAGTCATCGCCGTAGCGCAAATGCTGCTCTTCGGGGTCGCTGTGGCGCTCGGGTTTAGATGGTCTGGCGGAGCGAATTCCATCGAGCTAGCCGTGCTCGTTGGCATCATAGGCGGGATAGCCTCGATTTCGCTCGGCTTACTGCTTGCGGCGTTTACAAAGAACGAGCGGCAAGCGGCACAATTAGGGGTGCTCATTGCCGTGCCGGTGTCCTTCCTCTCTGGAGCGTTCTTTCCGCTTCCCAATGAAACACTTGGAACAGCGTTTGGGACGGAATTCCAGGTCTACGACGTGCTCCCCTGGACACAGGTCGCTGATGCGCTGCGTCAGATCCTCATCTTCGGGAGTGGCTTCGGCGCGGTGGCGGTCTACGTGGGATTTGCGATCGTTCTCACCGCGATCCTCTTTATCGCCGGCGTGATCTCGTATTCGCGGATGCGATTGCGGGCGGAATAGAGCTATCGCAGCTCGCAGAATAGCATAAGGGATTTCGTAAGCAGACGTGAAATTTGCGCACTCAGGTACGCGGCGCCATGGAACTACAGCGCGGACAAAAGGCGTAAATCTGACCGGTACAGCCCCGTAGGGGCGAGCGGAACTCGTGCGGTGCTATTTGGATCACTCCTAAGGGAACGAAGAATGATGCGGCTGCAGGTCGATCTCGGACCCACGCGATAAATGCGCTTCGTTCCGTGCTCATTTTCGGGACACGGATTGAGGTAATCATTTGCGATGTCGTACTTATTGCATCCCGACGATCATTCTGTTCATTATAGGCGTGGTGGCTTTCTTTGGCACGCGTCTAAGGGCACAAAGGTAACTGAAAGGCTATTTCGGTTCTTTCGTTCCTTCCCAAACAGCGCAAATGGCAAAGTATTTCGTGTGAAGCAGGCCAGAATTGATAGGGGATACTGGTGGCAAAAATAGAAGCAAAAATGGCTGACGAAATGCGGGCAGCGTGCATATTCCACAGAGGCGCGGTTGCTGCGATAGGGGACGATATGGGGCGGCTACTCGGTGAAG
>CABDZG010000008.1_pt1 | contig 104994 bp, 114 predicted proteins | sample 3132101 | NCBI WGS metagenome assembly CABDZG01 (sample SAMEA5534340, study PRJEB31848) | metagenome | biome: tundra; feature: field; material: soil | place: USA | collected 2013-05 | depth 0.45 m
ATAGGGGATACTGGTGGCAAAAATAGAAGCAAAAATGGCTGACGAAATGCGGGCAGCGTGCATATTCCACAGAGGCGCGGTTGCTGCGATAGGGGACGATATGGGGCGGCTACTCGGTGAAGTCATCGAATGGGTGATGAAGGGGGGCTTGCAGATGGCAGGACCTCCATTCGCGGTCTACTATAGCAGCCCAGAAGACATGGCGCGAGGCGAAATGGAATTTGACGTGGGAATTCCTTTCATCGGAGAGGCCCAAGGTGAGGGTAAAATACAGATCAAGACATTCCCTGCGCACGAAGTGCTCTCAGCGATTCACAAAGGACCGTATAACCAAATAGCACCCGTTTATGCAGCGTTGATGGAACATGCTACGCAAAACGACTACGACGTCACTGGAGCGCCGATGGAGCTATATTTGACCAACCCAATGGAAGTTGCAGAAAGCGACTTACTGACTGAGGTACGGTTTCCTGTCGCAAAGCGGAGGCGGTGAGAGGCCCCTTTAGCACACGTCTATTGATTTGGCGCTTTTTGTCGGATCCACGCAACGGGGCCAAACTCGCCGGCTTGCGGACAGCACAACAATGCTCCAGGGCCTCGAGCTGTCCCTCTTTCTACTATCCAAGTGCATTGCTCGAGGCAAGCAGTAACGCAAGCGTGGAGGCGTCAGAAGCGGATTTTGTTACGTGACCAAGGTGCGAAGAAGAAAAAAAGCACGTGACATTGGTGAACGCGTTATAGAAATCACGCTAACGCCGCATCACATTAGTACAAAGTCAAAATCGGCGATCTTCTCGTGCACGTCAGCGAGTGCTTCACACAGGTCGTTTTTCTGCCTTCGTAACTTGTAGCGCGTCAACGGGTTGTGGCGGCTTATTGGTGTCAACTTTCGGTGCAGAACTTCCAGCGCATCGAGCAAGCCGTCATACTCGGCGTACAGGGCTGTCAGCTGCGTTGTCGGGGTCATCGCCACTAGTGGGGTGTTTGTGTCGGTCGACATTTCCTACTCCATGATGTTGCCATTTTTTGTTTATTACAAAGGAGTTGACACGTCGAAACTTAAAGGCTTGTCACTCGCAAATGTGACAATGGGAGTCTTCGAGGCCACTTCACGGCCAGAGCTCTGTGGGCCCGGTGCCCAGCGAGTGGGTGTTTCCGACGAGCGCGTAGCCGTCGGACGACGACGAGTTGCTGAACCAATCATCGCTGGTCCCTCCAAGAGGTGCGCATCAAGTTTGTTCCTGAACTGCATTACATTATATGACGGTTTGTAACTAACCTACGTGTTTTACATTCGGTTTTTTAACTACCCTACGAGTCATTTTAAATATGCAGTAGCAAGTACGACTTGTGATCACGTACCACGAGTAGTCCAGGATGATGCGATTGAAGGTCCATAAGGGGGAAGCAAGTGGACGACTACAGACAGAAACAACAATGACTCGAGAAACGCCCCAATCTCGACGACATAAACCGCTCAAGCCCGTGGCTGCGGCAACATTGGACGATGTAGAGACGCTGGCGGACGACTATAGCTACATTCCTGCTCTTAACGACGCCATTGGGGGCTATTTCAAGGATGCCGTGCGCATCACCCTAGCTGAACCCACGAAATCCCTCTTCTTTCTCCGGACTATTTTGTGGCAGCGGAAAGCCGCTCGCGTGCGGCAGAAATGGCAGAATAGTGGCCTGCACGTGCCGGCCCTGCTTATCGTGAGTGTAACGAGCAAGTGCAACCTACGCTGCAAAGGATGCTACGCATTTGCGCACGACAAGGGCAAAGCAAGAGGGCCGGAGTTAAGTGACGCTCGGCTTCGTACGCTGGTCGCTGAGGCGAACGAGCTTGGCATCTCGGCAATTTTATTCGCGGGAGGAGAACCACTGCTCCGCGAGGATCTCCTGACCATTACCAAAGATTTCCCCTCCGTTATCTTTCCGATAGTTACGAACGAAACGCTCATCGATGAGGGAGCGCTTGACCACTTTCGAAACCAGAGAAACGTTATCCCCGTTGTTAGTATAGAGAGCGACGAACGCGACACTGATGAGCGTCGAGGCGTCGGGATGCATAAGCGCCTGCAGAAAGCGATGGAAGCGATGCGTGCCAAAGGAATCTTTTTTGGTTGCTCTCTGACGATAACACGGTCTAACTTTGCGACGATCACCGATGACCGCTTCATAGAAAGTCTCATCCACGCAGGGACTAAGCTCATCCTCCTCCTAGAGTATGTTTCAGTGGAGGAAGGCACTGAAGACTGGGTCTTGACTGACGAGCAGCGGAGCACGCTGGTGGACAAAACAGAGCGATTTCGCACCCAATTTCCTGCAATCTTCATTGGAATCCCCGGGGACGAGGAACAGTATGGCGGGTGTCTAGCTGCGGGGCGCGGATTCGTTCACGTGAGCCCCGACGGAGATCTTGAGCCGTGCCCGGTTTCCCCCTACTCCGATACAAATGTACAGCAACTCTCGCTCAAAGAGGCGCTGCAATCGAGACTTTTGCAGGCAATTCGCCAGCGTCACGAGACACTCAGCGAGACGGAAGGCGGCTGTGCGTTGTGGACTGAGCGTGAGTGGGTGCGATCTTTGCTACAACCGGCAGAACGTTCCGCCATTCCACTGCGACGCATTGATTCGGCACACCACGCTATAGAATAAATGCTTAAGGAAGGCTAGGCGAGGTTCCCGGAGCTACCGATCTTCCGACGTTGTGGCCGCATTAGCGTCGCTCTGCATCTGCAGCACGCCTGCAAATTGCCGCAGCCGCTCCTCGTACTCCTCATTTTTGACCACCGCCGCGCGAAGCGCAAGCACGCTGACGGGGCGCCTCCCGCATAGAGCTTGCATATCGTCAAACAACTTTTTATTCTCGTTGCCTCCCTGCGTGCAAAAGAAAGCGACGCGGTTGAATTTCGACTTGTTGATGGTGATATAAGTCCGCATCGGACTTGACATCAAGCCGCTCCAGACGGGCGTACCAAGCGCGACCACATCGTACAACGCTGGATCGTGAATAAGGGGTTCCAGTACCGTCAGCTTGTTTCTAGCTGCGTCTCGCCCAGACCTTAGAAAGCTTAGGGGTCCTGTGCGTTTCTTGGTGTCGATAAGTTCTTCTCTATCGCACTGCAGTAGGTCTGCCAGAGCTTCTCCCACTTTCTTAGTGGTCCCGGTTCTCGAATAAAACACCACTAGTGGCTTCACAGTTTTTCCCTCTGATCAGGTTACGAGAATACGAGCTTTTAACTTTGTGGTTGCTTGCGTGCGAACGCTGGCATGTGCCGGCAACCCTGAAAAGCGTCGAAAAATGGCGACGGTAGTGGAGGCCCAAGTAGCGTTGAAAATTGAATTAATCACGCTCGGCAGCTTCGTCCGCCGGCTGGAAGGATCTAGTTGCTGCTGTATGAATAGGTAGGGCTCCTGGGTTGCTTTAGTCATACTGCGGTAAGAGCACCCCAATCGTAGGCGTCTCTTGGGGGTTAGACAACCTTCCACTCAACCTTTCCCTTTGTTTCCTGTGCAACGATTACGTGCGTGCGGACAAGACCAATACGGAGAAGCGCCCGAATAGCAAAGATGGCAACCGCATGACGGGGTTTATTTACGTTATAGCCAGCAGGCAGCGTCTAGATCAAATGGAGCCCGTAGAGGATTGCGTTAGCATAGTTCGCTGGACAGTTTGGAGACGGCAGTCGAAATGAAGCTAGAGACTATTTAAAACGACGTCGCGGCGCCCGTCGGAATTTGCTTCTAATGGAGCGTTAGCGAGCCCCGCGTCCACGCGTGAAAATGCGCTGGACGTCGCTCGTTTAGAAAAATAAACATCGCTGCACGACAGAAGACCTTCATTTCAAGTCCAGATTTTCAAAAGAAAGTCAAAATGGCACCGAAATCGTTAAATATAACGCCTGTAGTGTTTAATGTGTCGATGCTGGAGAGCGAGGGCCCGCTGTGTGGCCCTACCTCGAACCGTCTTTTACTCCGTGCGGCGGACCCCGCTCCGTGTTGACTGTCAATGGTTAGGCTATCCAGTTTTTTGCACGGTTCCAATGCCTGTGCGTTGCTCACTCACCGTGGGGCTGCCGTGATACATGATGGAGCCAGTGCCAGTTATGTTCACAATGAGTTTTTGCAGCACCGTTACTTCGGCTGAGCCAACCCCGGTCACCGCAATTGAGGTCGTTTCTGTCTGCAACTCGTAACTCCGCAGGGTTCCAACGCCGGTCAGTGTCGCTGTGTGATTGGTCGCCGTGCCACGTAAGTTAGCCGTACCCGCACCGGACAGCTGCGTCGTGAGCTGCGTCGCGTTGACTTGAATGTCGAAAGTACCCGCGCCTCGCAAGGTCAGGTTCAATGAACTTGTGTTCAGCTGGGAATCGCTTACCACGGTCCCTGCGCCGCTATTACTTATCTGGTTGATAGTGGGGACTAAAATGTGTAAGGTTATTGGCTGTGTCGTCACTATCGGCTGAGCGGCGTTAATCGTCAGGATGCCGTTTGTAACCTCCGTTCGAATGCTCGAAATGATATCGCTTGCAGCCTGACGAGGACTGCGCCCACCACCGCTAGTGCTATCATACAAGCTGCTTTCATTCTTTCGCACCTGAAGCCCGATTACACTAATGCACGAGGTATCTATTTCAGGATTTCGAAATGGCTTGTTAAGCATAAAGTCTATATATAATAATATCTTGTTATATATCTAAAGATATATCAATAGGAGGTGCTTCACATAGATCAGAGAACACACAAGAAAATGTGGCGCCGGCCGGGCCGGAATTGTGTGCCTAAGGGCGCATTGTCTGGAAAAAGAGGTGACTGACGTGAACAACGTGTGGATTGATCTCGTTACAGCGCCGTTGCCCCAGTGCACTAAATGCAAACATTTGGATCGTGAAACGCTTCAATGTTCCGCTTTTGGGAATAAGCCGATACCGGAAGACATTCAGCGTAACCTCAGCGATCATCGCTACCCGTACCCGGGCGACCACGGCATACTTTTTGAAGAGCGACGTTCTTCAGTGCTTTCTGATGAACATTCGCTGTCTCTGAGAGCTGAATAAGTGATGATAGTCATTTGCAGCGCTGTTCAGAAGTAAATGAGCGCTACGGCCGAGACTTTTGTCGACCTGCCGCACGAGAAGTTGCTCACTTAAAAACAGTAAACGTGGCTTCGCTGGGCCCGGCCGGAACTTGACGATTTACGAGCTCAACGAGCTCCTGTTTCGAGCGTTCCATTTGCCGGAGGTGGTACGCTTGCTTCATAACTGCTGCATCAAGGGCCGATTCGATGGACAACGCGCAGTATTTGGTTGGCCCCTCAGTCGATTCTTCAATCATTCCCTTCTCAAGAAGTCCGTTGAGCGTCTTGTAGACGTCCGCGCGAGCTACCTCCGTCACATTAACAAGCTCTCCGGCAGTTTCAGCGCCGCAATTGAGCAGCGTGAAATAAAAGCGAGCCTCCATTTCGTTGATGCCAAACGTTCGCAGCCGTTCGACTACCGCCTTCTCCATAAGCGAATGATATTGTCCGAATGGTTTTATACATATGGGCACGATGCCGCACGCGCGAAGACGAAAGCTGATACTTTGCGCGGATTTAGGAGCTTTTTTTGGGCAAATCGGCCCTGTCTCAAGCTTAGATTCCCTGATTCTTTATAGCGACTAGAGAGGGGCCTGTAGCGTCCTCAGCGTGTCGAGCGTGTTTCAGCTGCTCGACCTGCGCCGGCCGACACGCGTGGCGTCGTGGGATCGGGCACGGTTATGCCGCGATCGCTCTAAGAAGGCAGCTTCACGACAAATCGTGCACCCTTCCCCTCTTCGCTCTCCACGGTGATCGTTCCGTCATGCAACTCCACAATCCGCTTGCAGACGGCAAGACCAAGGCCAGTGCCCTTCGCCTTATTAGTAAAAAGAGGGCTGAACAGCTTATCCTTAATGTCTTCGCGAATTCCGATGCCAGTATCTTCGACGGTCATTAGCACCGCTGCATCTGAGGTAGTGGCGCTGATCGTGAGCTGTCCGCCATCGGGCATCGCTTGAATTGCATTGAGGATCAGGTTCGTGAACACGCGCTGCATAAGCCGGCGATCGAGGTAGAGCGATAAATCGTCGGGAATGTTGGTCTTCACTTGAACCTTACGAGGCACTTTCATTGATGAGAGCGTCGAGGCAATAAGATCGACCGCTCTGATCGGCGTTTGCTCCGGATTGAGGGGTTGTGCGTAGGCCTGCAAGTCCGCCACGATCTTGTCCATATAACGTACTTGTTCATCAATGAGGTCGCATAGTCGATCGACGTTATCCCAGTCGGCTCCTCCGCGTTCGTCCGGTGACGTGAGCACGCCCTTCTTCTTCTGTAAATCGATTGCAAAGCGAATAGCCTGTAGCGGATTACGCAAATCGTGACCGACCATAGTGGCAGTCTCGCCGATCGCGGCAAGACGTTCTACGTTCTTGAGGGCTCTCTCTGCCTCGAGGCGGGCCGAGATATCAATGCCGGCACCCAGCACCCCGACAAAGGTGCTTTGACTGTTAAAGAGCGGCGTGCACATCCATTCAATCCACAAGCGGCGTCCGTCCTTTGTGACGTGCTCGCTGACCAGTTGGGTGTAGCCGTTAGCGGCGCGGAGGAGGTTCTGCGTGAAGCTGGCAAACTCGCTTTCCGTGCTCTCCGTTGCCAGCAGCGGCGTACCAACCAGCTTGTGTCCGATGAGCTCTGCTTCAGCGTACCCAAAGAGCTGTTGCCCGTATTTGTTGAGGAAGGTGATATTGCCCAGCAAATCCGTCTGCAATATGACGCTGTTGACGCCCTGGATTAGCTCCCGGTACTTGTGCTCGCTTTGCTCAAGTGCCGCCTTGATTCGGTTTCGCTCAGTAACGTCAGCTCCTGAACTAAGCGTGCCAACTATGGTGTCAGCAGCGTCTTTAAGGAGTGCGTTATGCCACTCCATATCGCATACTTCACCGGTGGCTGTTTGCACAGGACTTTCAAAGTGTCTGAACGATTCTATCTCTCCAGCAATGATCCGTTTAAATCTGTCAAGCGTTTTCTGTCGGGCGCGATCGGGCACAAATTCCGCAAACCAGTCTTTATCTAGCGCCTGTTCTTCCCGTACGCTGAGGAGCTCGCACCCTTTGCGATTAAGACGCGTGATCCGCCCAGCCGTATCGAGCACGACCATAAGGACTTCAGCGGTATCGAGGTACTGCTGCGCTTGATCGCGTTCGCGCCGAACAGCTTCTTCGATCCGCTTACGCCCTGTAACATCCCTCGCTGTCGATATGAGCGCGTCAACGGTCCCCTCTTCGTTATAGATTGGCGTAAGAACGTATTCGTAATCCTTCTCGCCGCTAGGATCGACCCAATGCAACTCGTCGGTCACGGGGCGGCCCGTTGCGAACACAATGTCACCGAGGGCAATCATGCGCTGCATCGGCTGAAGTGGCAATCCGAGCTCCTTCCAGGTCTTACCTACCATTTCGTGCGGCTTAAATCCCAACGCTCGGGCCCCAGGCCGATTGACGTATATGTAGCGGCTGTCCCGATCAAACACGTAAATTAGATCGGCGGACGCGGATAGAAAACCTTCGAGAGTCCGTGTCTGCTTTGCAACCTTTCCCGCCAGGAGCTCGTACTCCTCGCGCATGTGTTGTTCGTCAGTGACATCACGGATCACGATGACAACGCGCGCGGCGCGCCCTCCCTTCTCGCGAACCGGATAAATCGAGAAAACCTGGCGCTTGGTATCAATCACTGCTTCAGTTCGAATGGGTGTGTTAGAAGCAACCGCCTCTTGCTTCCAAGCAGTTATTTGCTTTGCTAATTCGCTTGAAATGACCGAACCCACCGGTGCTCCGACTGCTTCAGAAAAGGTCGTGCCGAGCCAGAGTGCTGCAGCTTGGTTGAGAGCAAGGACAACGTCTCCCTCATCGAAAACCAAAACAGAATCGAACAGTGCGTTCAGCAGTGCATATGCAGCGGGTTCTGACTCGCTCACTGGCGTTGCGGCGTCATCCGACTGCATCTGATTTTCATTTTCGAGTTCGCGCATATGTCACGCTTCCGCGAACGAAGGCGGCGATTACCCGTTAGCGTTAGGGTTTATTAAGCTTATCTGGCGTCTGACGTTCAATCGCGGCAAGACGAGCGTAGGTGGAGCTTCGAGCACTTAAGCTCACTCTGATTATCAAGCTACGTCTGACGTGCATCGAATTCGTGCGCTGTGCGAATAAGCCGTGTCAGGCGCAATGGGCGGGTCCACCAATGAGCTCGCTTCTGTCAACAAGAAATTAATAACATTAAGCGTCTGGACTATTGGAGTTTAGGTATGGATAACGCAGTAGATAATTTATTTGAGGCACTTTTCGCTCTTACTGACTTGCGAGTGCTGCTGCGCGAGACCGCCCCATCGCACAAGTTGGGCGCGGAGCAACAGATGCAGGCGCGAGACGCTCTTGCACGCGCAAAAGCCGCTTTGTCAAAGCTTGAAGAGGCGCTTCAAGAATGAAAATCGCAGGGACTATACCGGTCCGCGAGGTCGAGGAGAACTTCATCAACATCCAGCCGATTCAAGCCGCGGGCCGTTTGACTGCGGAGGCGATGAAGGCGCTGATCGCCTACGGCGATGGCTACTCGACGTGCGACCAGTGCCGCAAGCCTTTTCGACTCGATAAGATCACCAAGCCGCCCATCGCCGAATTTCACAAAGATCTCGCCAGGTTCCTCAACATGGATGAAGCCCGCGTCACACCAGGGGCGCGCCGCGCCTTTCAAGCAGTTTGTCTCGCGCTTGCGGAAAAAGGCGACACCGTATTGGTCTCAGCGCTCGGACACTATACCGAGTTTCTCGCGGTTGAGAATGCAAAAGCCACCGTTCGTGAGGTTCCCACAAATGATCTCAATGTTGTTACGGGTGATGCTGTCGCGCAAAAAATCGAAGAAGTGACGCGCGAACAGGGCAAATCGCCCGTCCTCGTGATGCTCGATCACTTCGATTACTCTCTTGCTAACGAGCACGACATCGCCGGAGCGGCAAAGGCAGCACACCAGTACGACATTCCTATCTTGTACAATGGCGCGTACACCGTTGGCATAAAACCCGTTGACGGCAAGGCGCTCGGCGTAGACTTTGTTGTGGGAAGCGGGCACAAGTCAATGGCGTCGCCTGCACCGAGCGGCGTTTTGGCGACGACGAGCGGGTACGCGGACACGGTGTTCAGGACCACGCAGATGATCGGCGATGTTACTGGGCGGCAGTTTGGCGTGAAGGAGGTCCAGATGCTCGGCTGCACGCTTATGGGCGGCAACATTCTTGCGATGATGGCATCTTTTCCGACAGTGAAGCGTCGCGTCGAGGAATGGGACGAGTACGTCACGAAGTCGAACTACGTTGTCGATGCGCTCCTTGGCATAAAGGGGAATACCTGCGTTAGCGAGTACCCACGCAAGCATACTTTGAGCAAGGTGGATACTACTGGAAGTTTTGATACCGTAGCGCGGACCCATAAGCGGCGAGGTTTTTTCTTGAGCGACGAACTGAAGCAGCGGGGCATTGTTGGGGCTTTTTCCGGGGCGACCCGCGCGTGGAAGCTCAACACGTATGGCTTGAGTTGGGACCAGATACGCTACGTAGCCGATGCGTTCAAGGAAATCGCCGGGAAGTACGGACTGTTGTAGCGATGGCGGTGAATTTCGGTCGTCTCGGCGCACACGCCGTGGGTCACCGGCCTACGGTTTTGCTTGCACAACGTGCAATTTACTTTTAAACAACTGATGTAGTTTTTCCGCGCCCACGATCTCGTGCTGGTCTAAACCCCATTCGGCGGGATACAACACGAATGGCTTACACTGGGTACCACCCAACCCCCCGTGACTGCCGATCAACTCCTCGAACGCAGCGACCTCGTCATTGGTGGGGTCGTAGACGCTGTTGACCAAAATGTCTGGGACGTACGAAAGCCGTCAGTACGCCTCAAATGGTCGGCAGCGCGTGGGCCGAAATTGTCGAGCGGATTCTCTCCTTCATAGCGATCATGGTGCAGATAATACGTGCCTTTGGCGCCGACGACGATTGGTCCGTGGGCGTGTGATCGTACCATAACGAAGCCTACCCATTCTTGGCTGACAAGTCCCGGAATTAGCAAGGGAAATGTGCCAATAATCTCTTCGTGGCTCACACGCTCCCGCCAATCTGTCAGATAGACAAGACCCAAATTGCCCGAAGCCAACACGATAACCTGTGCCCCTTCAGCAGGTGTGGCGTGCCTGCGCCGTTTACGTCTGACTGCGTCAACCACAGGCGTTGCCTTTTGGACCACGTATTCTTTTCGCCGAACGAGAGGGTCAGCTACGGCCTCGCCAAAGTGGTCTTGATTTGAGTCAAGAGCGCTAAATACGCTGACTCCTTCATCGATTAGGTTCCTCACGAGACTTTCCAGATTGAAGCCGCATCGCTGCTTAAACGTAGCTCCGTTTGCTTGGCCGGATCGGAGAGCACGACAAACTGGTAGGGGCGCGGAGCATAGCTTGTCGCGTGTTCAATCCTGTGAAACTGCTTATCTAACTGCTTGAGCGCGCGAAACGAGGCGCTGTCGGCGATGCCGTTGTGATGCGCTATTTCGTCGTACGCTACGTAGGTGGCATAAGCAACGTCGGCTCGCCCTGCAATAAGGTCTCCGACTAACGTGTCAGTAGTGGTCTCACGCAAAAAACGTTCGCGGTGGCGCGCTGTCGCCGCTGCTTGAATGTTTTCAGAGCAGATATACTCTTTAGTTGTGTTCGTGCCGCACTGCCCGTTGCGCAGGTGTCAGCAACGCCGTAAGTCTGAGCGAGCCCTCATTTCGCCAGACGGCTGCCACGTTGCGCGTTATCGACCTATCATCATCTTCCGACCGGACCGGCGCGAGCCGCCGAAGGTGCGCGGCATTAATGCGAGGTGAGCGTATGATTCACGAAGGAGTTAATCCAGTCATTCAACAGCTACGGTCGCTCCAGGAAGTCAGCGACTTGCGCTCCGAATTTGCGCGCGCTCTGTTTATCAAGCTTGTTGACTTGCGTAATCGGTACCCCCATAAGCTTAGCAAAATCTTCTATGAGCTTCCTGTCCGTATCGGAGAGCTTGTCAACGTCGAGATATCCTCCAAACACCTCGATTGCTCGAACGCGCCCCGCAGCATGCACTTGCAAGTCTTCCACGTACCGATGCACGAGCTCCTCTTTAGGCACTGCCCCGTAGTCCACACAGACAACGAAAAGCGCCACGTCTTTGTCGCTTAAGCGATCACGGTTCGCGGCAAGGAAGTTCACCACACTCGGCAGTGGGTGCTCTTCGTAAATCGGAGAGCCGATCACGATCAAGTCGAAACCGCACGGATCAGCTTCGGCGACGTTCTGTACTGCCACGTCGACGTGTCCTCTGCTCGCGGCCCCTTCAGCTATCCACTCCGCAATGGTTTTCGTAGAGCCGTATCGCGTGTCGTAAATGATAAGAACGCGAGCCGTGCTTCCTGTTACTCCGTCTGGCATGAGTTCCAGCAATCACGCGTGCAGCTTCTTGAGGAGCCACGCCATGTTCTTGCCAAGGGTGGTCATCGTGGCCATGCCCTCAGCATCGTTTTCTACTTCACCGATAGCGTGGCCGATACCGATATTCCAGTAACTCGAACCGGGAACGATCATTTGACCAATGAAGAAGAAGTGATTGATCGAGTCGAATGCGTGAATGGCGCCAGCGCGTCGCATCGTTACGACTGCAGCGCCGACTTTACGCTGAAGCATATCGCCGTTGGCGCGCGCTACCATCCCAGCGCGGTCAATAAGCGCTTTGAGTTCGGGCGTTATATCAGCGAAGTACGTCGGTGAACCTAAGATGATCCCATCTGCGTGGAGCATCTTGGCGATGTACTCGTTTACCGCGTCATCAGTCACGACGCAGCACTGGTCGCGCGTTTCGAAACACTCCGAACACGCGATGCAGCCTTGAATTTGCGTTCCTGCGAGCTGGACGAGTTCGGTCTCGATACCTTCTCGTTCAAGTTCGCGAAGCGCCTGCTTAATGAGAATGGCGGTGTTGCCGTCCTTGCGGGCACTACCGTTAAAAGCAATAACCTTCACTGAAATACCCCCTCTTTGCTTGTGGCTAAATTGAACGATCTTTTGTACAATGACTGTAAATCATTCTTATATTTGTTGCGCAGATTTTTGCAGCGCTTCGCGGTCTGTCGGGTCTGTTTATCTGTGCGGCAAGTGTTCAAAATCTGTTTAAGTTCTTGCGCGAAACTAGGGCAGCTCCCAGTTCGTGCCCCTGTTATTTAGTGCTGAGTAGGAAAAGCGTAAATTATTCTATAACGGCGTCTCTTCCAAAGAAACGCAGCCCCGATCCCCGGCTTGTCTACTATTAGCTCGAAATGGGCTTGTCTGCACACCACGCGTCGTCCTTTACCGTGTGCTCATTCCTTGCTATACAAAACGGACAAAGACTGTAGCCGTTGAACGGATTCATTCGTATCGGCTTGCCGCAACGGGTACATATTAACATTTCTGCCTCGGTCATGTTAGAGCCCCCTCTGCTTGCGAGATCGTAATTTTGTAGGTGAGCTTTTACGCCATTCTTCGCATTTAAGGTTTTCGGAATTCTGCTATTTCGCGTCGTAAAACGCCAACCGAGGTGTTTTATAAGCCCTCAATCAGTTTTTTCAACTTAAAATGATTTTTTGAAAGAATGCGCTCCACTGGGCCGCGCTTAGGTTTAAAGAACTTAAATGCGGCGAGCATTAATGATTGCTTGGCGCGCTATTTGATCCGATCCACGCGCTGCTGCGAACGGACTAGCAAAGCTGCTAGTGTGCCCTGACGCCAAGCGGCACTGCGAAGTCCTGTATATATACGACGAGTCTGATACAGTCGTACTAAGGAAACTTTCGAGGAGCGGGTTTGCTCAAGAGTGCAGCTAGGATTCCACGCGCCACGTGCCGGCTCTTCGGCACAATAAAGGCCATAGGCAACATCAAAGACAGCATCATTCTCGTCCACGGCCCGAAGGGCTGTGTTTATCACATTAACTACATACTCGGGATGCGGGGCGACAAAACATCCAACGTCTATTCGACCTGCATGGACGAAAAAGACGTCATTTTTGGCGCCGCGGAGAAACTAAAAAGCGCGATTGCCGAATTAGATAGCGAGTTTAACCCCGCGCTCATCGCCGTGCTGTCGTGCTGCGCTTCCAGTATTATCGGCGAAGACGTTGAAAGCGTCGTAAGAGAAGTCCAGACGAACGCAAAGGTGCTGGGAATCGATTCAGGAGGCTTTGAAGGTGATTACCGATCCGGGTACAGCGAGACGCTCAGGCGACTCGTTGAAGTGCTTGTTGAGCCGCCGCGGACGCGTGATAAGCTGTCGGTGAACCTGATAGGCCTGCTGAGGGCAGGTCCTGATCTTAAAGAGCTCAAGCGTGCCTTAGCGCTCATCGGCGTCCGCGTTAATGCGGTCCTCACTGCGGGTGCCACGGTGCGCCAGATCGAGCATATCGCCTCGGCGAGATTGAACGTCGTCGTCTGCGAGGCCACGGGCAAGGATGCTGCTGAGCAGTTGGAGGAGCAATTCGATATGCCGTACATCATCGAAGAACTCCCCATCGGGCATCGGGCAACGAGGCGGTTTCTCGCCCACGTGGCCAACGCGCTTGGCACGTCAGTGGATCTGGACGCCTTGTGTCCAGCCCAGGTCGCAGTTCCTCCCGTGGTCGGGAGACGGGTCGCGGTGATCGGCGGTCCGACGCGCGCAATCGCCGTCACAAACTTCCTAAAGGAGTGCGGCATCGAACCAGCGCTGATCGTTTCCGACTTTGACGTCAATACCGCAGCGCGGTTGAGCGGGCTCGTCAGTGAGCGCTGCGAGGTACTCATCGCACCCGAGCATGAGACCATCTTGGAACGGTGCAAAGCGCAGCGCGTTGATCTCATCGTGGGCGGCATGCTCGAACGCCCAATCGCATCGCGTATCGGTGCTGATCATCTCGACATTATGCACGGGAGCGAAAAAACCGTCGGCTTTGCCGGCGCCGATGCACTCCTCAGACGGTTGCGGGGGGACGAAAAGCCGTGATCACAGAAGGGTGCTTGGTGAAAAGTAAGGAGATCCGCGGGACGGTTGGTGCAGTCATCCCGTATAATGAGCGCGTGTGCGCGCTGACTGCAGGTCACGTTATTCGCTACGGCAACGGCGCGGTCGGCACGAAAGTCGTCGTGGACGGGCACGACAGCACCGTCGTTCAGCTGCTTAATGACTACGATCTAGCGCTAATCGATGTCCCTCCTGAGCACGCGACGCTCTCTGTCATAGGGCGTGCCCGTTTCGGGCCGGCGGAGCTCATCACGTATGATCGGCACATCGACTGTCGAGTTGTCGACACCGGGCGAAACCTCAACCGGTTTGCATTTCCCTGCGCGGATATGCCGCTGCCAGGAGATAGCGGCGCACCGATCGTGCAGGACGGCACGGTCATCGGGCTGCTTTCATCAATCTTGTACAACAACTGTACGGGTCTCGGCATATCCTCCGAGGTCTTCGGCAATCCCTCGCGTTTGAAATAGCCAAATGACGCGCTACACCTTCGGTCCAGAAGCGGCTAAGTGCTCGTATCCCTCGGCCTCAAGCTCCTGCACGACCCCGTCCACATCTAGCTGCATTCCCGACTCGATAACTGAGCCGATTATGGCGTAAGGAATCGGGATGGCCTCTAATCGCTCGCGTTTCGCGGTAAACAAGAGCTCATAATCACCGCCTCGGTATAGTGCGAGGGTCAACTCGTCAGACCGGTCGCGGCTCACCGATTTTGCGGCATGACTCACCGGTAGATCAGCTGCCAGTAGGCAAAAGCCGCAATTACTTGCCCTTGACAGCTCATACAAGGAAAGACTGAGTCCGTCGCTCGTGTCGATGAGAGCGGTCACCGCACCAGACGCGGCAAGCGCTTGGCCGTACGCAATTCTCGGCTGGGGCTCGAACAATTTTTTAAGCGCACGTTCGCGTAAGGGGTGGTCTGCGTATCTACTATCGAGCAACATCCGCACGCCTGCGGCAGCGAGGCCTAGTTCGCCAGTCACGCACACAGCGTTCCCGGGTTTCGCCCCGGCCCGCGTCAACATCTTGTCCTGCTGCACACGGCCTATGGCAGTGCCCACGAGCGTAAGTTCATCGTGCTCATCTGTGTCGCCGCCGATAAGGGTGGTCCCATTTTGCGTGCAGCATGCGTTGCAGCCACGCACGACGTCAAGCGCAAATGCGACATCAGCTTCGCGCGGAATGCCGAGCGCCATCGTCGCGCCAAGGGGGTCTGCGCCCATCGCAGCGATATCGCTCAAGGTTGCAGCGGTGGCCATCCACCCGATCTGATACCCGCTCATCTCGCGCGGAAAGTGCGTTTTTTTGTGCAACATATCGGTCGTGACGACCAAATAGTGGTCATCGAACGCGATCGCCGAACAATCGTCCGTCCCAGGACAGAGCACTGTCGTGCAGTCGATAAGCTCAGCTAACTGCTTCACGAGCGCCCGCTCACCAAGTTCGCCGACTTTCACGCTTTGTCACGTGAGCTTTTATAACCAATAAGCGCTTCTACTCTTCTGCGCAGTGGCGCTCTCAGGTTGATGTGTATGCAGGTGTTCCCCGAATGCGTCCCGTGCCTGACATCGCGGGTATTATACGAGGCGAAGCTGTCAAGCACTGACTTTGCGACGCAGCTCAAAGCGGAAGAAGCGGCGGTCAAGACGATGTGTCGGATGGGCTTCGAAGGCCCTATAGCGCTTCTCTCGACTGATGTGCACAGGGCGGTGTACCGCATACTTGGCGATGACGATCCCTACCGACACGTGAAACGACTCGCCAACGAGACCGCAGTAAAACTCTTGCCCACCGTGCAATCACTCATCCAAACGAGCAGCGATCCCTTTCGCAGCGCCGTCATCGCGGCAATTATTGGAAACACCTTCGATTTTGGCGTGCTCGGTTTTGAAGTGGCAACGGATGATTTTGAAAAGGAAGTCGCCACAATCTACCGGCACGGTCTGGACATCGATGACACTGACGCGATGAAGCCACTCCTCAATGACGTCGTTTACGTAGCCGATAACGTCGGAGAGATCGTTTACGACGGATTGCTCATAGAGCAAATGCGCAAGCTCGGGGCACGCGTGACTCTCGTCGTTCGCGGGGGATCCATACTCACGGATGCTACGATGGAAGACGTCTGGGAGTTCGGGCTGGATAAGGTGGCCGATGGGGTTATGACAACGGGTTCAAATGCGATTGGCATAAAACTCGATGAGATCCCGGCTGAGTTAAGAGACATTTTGCCTCGCGCTTCGCTTATTATCGCCAAGGGAATGGCTAATTACGAAATGTTGTCAGAATATTCCTTCAAACCCGTCGCGTACTTGATGCGCGTGAAGTGCGCACCTGTTGCGGAATCGGTGGGCGCTCGTGTGGGTGATTTCATTGCGAAGCTCGTTCGGTGATATAAAGGCGTCTAGCGCATGAAGATTAAAGCAACCACGAGGAAAGCAACCGCGTTATTGAGCATGTGCAAGGCGATTGGGGCCATCAAATTGTCGGTCTTCTCGTACACGTACGCGAGTACGACGCCGATCACGAACAGTGGAACGGCGGCGAGCGGTTCCAAATGGATGGCCGAAAAGAGCGCAGCGCTCATTACGATAGCATACCAAGGCTTAAACCGGTCTCTAAAAGCTTTATAGAGGTACCCTCGAAACACGATTTCTTCTGCTATAGGGGCGATAATGACCCCGGACAAGAGAACGAGGGGCAACAGCCCTGATACGGTCGCTGACTGTGACAATGCCTGCTGCGTCGGGTCGACGCCGAAGTGTTGTTCGATCGGATAAGCGGCGATATCTGCAAGGATAAGCGCAACAACGAATCCCACTACTCCGTAAAGAAGCGCTTTCGGCAATTTCTTCGTCGTCAATCCGAGCGAAGAGAGCTTCTCTTTGTAGAAACTGAGAACAAGTGCTACGATGAGAACAACGGAAACGATGTCCGCGACGATCAGCAACCAAAAGGTCGCCGCGGTGATCATTCCTGAAGCTGTGCTGAGGACTTCGCTGGAAGAAATTACGCCCGCGCGAATAAGAAGCGGCGGTAAGAACAGTGACACGCTGAACTGACCCACCAGATAGAGCAATATCCCCAACACGATAGACCATTTCTTGCGCGGTGGCGTGCGAGGCACATAGACGTCGTACGAGCTTGTGGGATGGAACTCATCCCAGTCGATGGCTTCGAGCGACTTGTCGTTTTCGTTACCTGTAGGCATCGTGTTCCGTTCCTGCTAACGTGGCTGCCTCATTATATACCCTTGCCCAGCGCACGGCGCGACGCCCGTTGACGCGCAAAAGCGGTGAGCAAAGAGTCCAAAGCGGTCGACGGCATGTTTATGAACTTAAGCGTGCATATCATTTTTGTATATAAATAGACAATCAGGTGATTACAACATATGAAAGGTAAGTGGGGCAGTGACCTCGGGCTTTCAGCCCGCATGGTGCTGACCATGATTTTGCTTGGGCTCGTGTACGTCGCGTTTATCGGCATCATCTTGCTCTACGTGCAAAACATCGCGGTCATAGTCGTTTTTGTGGCATTGTTTCTGGGCGCGCAGTACTTTTTCTCAGATCGAGTTGTGCTCGCTGCGAGCGGAGCGCACATCGTCAGTGAGGACGAAGCCCCCGAGCTCCACAGCGCGATCGAACGCCTGTGCGCCATGGCGGATCTTCCAAAGCCGAAGGTAGCTATAGCAAACAGCGCCGTCCCGAACGCCTTTGCGACCGGGCGCAATCAGAACCACGCGGTGGTAGCCGTCACGAGTTCGCTCCTCCAACGACTGGAGGAGCCGGAAGTGGAGGCTGTGCTTGCGCACGAGTTGTCACACGTCAAGAACAAGGATATGCTCGTAATGACTATCGCGAGCTTCGTCACGACGATTGCGGGTTTCCTCATGCGCTTCTGGTTCTTCATGGGTGTAGGTGGCAACCGGAGGGACAACAACATCTTTATTTTCTTCATCGCGCTCGCGGCGATATGGATTGTTAGTTTCCTTATCACGCGGGCGCTCTCGCGCTACCGCGAGTACGCGGCCGATCGTGGCTCTGCCATCATCACCGCACACCCGGCAAACCTCGCTAGCGCGCTGCTCAAAATCAGTGGCTACATCGCACGTGTTCCAACGGAAGATATCCGCAAAGTTGAAGGTATAAGCCAGTTCTTCATTGTACCGGCAATATCGAGAGGCTCTGCGCTAAATCTTTTGTCGACTCACCCGCCTATTGAAAAGCGGATTGAGCGACTTCGGCAGATGGAAGCGCAACTCGCGGGACAGACTGCTTAACGGCATTCAAGCTTCAGCAGCCAGTGCTGCCATCCCTGAGTTCGACGATTTCAAGAATTTCCGTCATATCACGGATCTCAAAATCAGGATGTATTCCGGGCTTTGGCTTGCGCTCCTTTTTATTATACCATATTGCGGTGAGCCCTGCGTTTTTTGCGCCAGAAACATCAGAGGTGATCGTATCCCCGACGTAGGCGGCCGTCTCCTTTTTGACACCCATCTTTTGGAGAGTCTCGTTGAAGATCCGCCGATGCGGTTTGTATACCCCGAACTCCTCTGAGGTGACGACTGTTTGAAATAGGTCGGCGGTTCCGTCGAGGTGCGTCAAAAGCTCCTCAGTGTCACCATTTGAAACCATTCCGAGGTGATATCCCCTTGCGTGGAGTGTTTTAAGCGTCTTCTTGACGCCGGGAAGAACGGTAACCGCATCGTCGAGCATGCTTTTATACACGCCATTCAGCTTTTCGACTAGCACATCAGACAGATCTATCCCGTAACGTTGAAACACATTTTTTGTGCTAATACCGTACAGGTCGCGCATGTTTTTAAACTCGCCACAGTACGCGATTACGTCGTGAAAAGCGCGTTCAAACTCCACATTCCAGTACGCGTTGAACTCATCAACTGATGTAACGATGCCAAACAGCGCTTGTGATTGCGTGACCACATATTGAGTGATGTCGCGGTGATATGTGCCGACGTCGAGCACGGTGCCATAGGCGTCGAAAAGGATGGCTTCTGTCTCTTTCATCAGTGGTAGGTTTCTGTGGAACGGTAAATACCTATTTGTGAACGCAAGGCGGGACATCAACGGCAGAGAAGCGACTCTGTCATCGGCCCTCAGTGCTTCACGTGGACCCTTTAGACCCGAGCACGCGCCGATGGTGGAATCCAGAAAGTGGCCGTGGCACAAAAGCTGGGGCATTTTTATCTACTAAAACGGTAACATACGAAGCGGATTGATGAATGCTGATGAGCAACACGTCAAGAGGGTAAAAATTCGCTTGCACGAGCTGCGGGAAGCTTCGGATGCGGCCGAGCTCGACAAGTTCCTTGCGCGGCGAAAAGGAATCGTCAACGTCGAGGTGATCGCTGATTTTTTCACCGTCATCGTGACGTACGATGAACGCTTAACGACACCAGGGCAGATTATTGCCGATTTAGGCAGCATCCGTTTTACCCCCGAAGGCTCCACTATACTCAATGACTAGCGCACTGGAGGTACCGCCGATGAAACGTCAACAGTCATGCGCGCGGCGCTGGATCGGCTCACGCAGCACGACTATCCTTTTGACGTCTCACGCTAACGGTTGAAATGCCATGGGGTTTCTGGACGCACTACTCGGAAGGACGAAAGGCATAGCTCCTAAAGTCGAAAGCCTTTTTTCAATGGCAACTGCCTACATCACGCTGAGCGCTCAGTTTAGCTTACAACCAACGGGCAAGGCCGGCATCTGTTTCAAGCCCGTTGAATCGGGCGGTTTTTCGAAGTGTGAGAAGGAAATTGAGGAGCTGCTGAAGATCAGCGAAACCACTTTTGAGATCAAGCAGGACGAGTTTGGCTACGCTTGGGTCATCGTATCCGACGCCCAATTTGAGAACGTCGTCTCAGACCTCCACGCGGTGAGCTCGACGCTCATCGACGGCGGGTTCGGTGAGCAGATCCTGTGCGCGGTATTCCCATTTCGAAATGAAAAAAGCATTTTTTGGATCTATAACTACAAGCGCGGCGATTTTTATCCATTTGTGCCAACTGACGCGAAACAGCATAAGCGCGATTACGCGTACGAGTTCCGGCTTCGGTCTGTCATGAAATCAGAGCTCCCGATAGAGCAAGAGCTGGAACGCTGGTACCCGCTGTGGGACGTGCCGCTTTAGCCGGGGTCACTCAGGGATGACGCCGTCCTTTGTGAATAGCTTTCGCGCTTCGTCCGGCGTCATGTCAGGTGAGGGAACGATCAGATCCGAGGCACGTATTTCAGCAGGATTGAGAGGCGTGCCCTTCTCGCGGATGATGTGTATCATCTCGTGCAAGCAGCTGTCGAAGTCGTCTACTTGCTCGTGGCCGAGGTGATCGACCATGCAGGTGTCGAGCTCGTTCAGCTTATCGAGATATTTGCTATCGAGCACGTACTGGTTGTCACCGAGAATGCGCACGATCATTGTTGTGCCTCCTGTGCCTCCTCCGTTGTCGCCTTCTTCTTAACGGGAACCTGTTGCTTTAAGATCTTGAGCTCTTGATCGACCTCATCACTTGACTTGATCTTGCTCAGTTCCTCCTCGACCTTTGTCTGGTCGCTCGTTACATCCTGGAGCGTACCGGCGTCAATAAGCTCGTCGAGCGCCAGTGACCGCGCTTTCATCGTTTCCGTTTTATCCTGAGCACGCTGAACGGACATCCCTACGTCGGCCATTTCCTCGGAGATTCCCGTAACGGATTCCGTGATCTTGACCTGCGCTTCGGCCGCAGAGTACTGCGCCTTGATGGTCTCCTTCTTTGTTCTAAACGCTTCGACTTTGGCAGAGAGCCGCGTTTCCGTGTTTACGAGCTTTGCCTGCTCATTTTCGAGATCGGCAATCTGTGCGGTGAGTGACTCGATCTGCATCATGTTGTCTTTTTTCCGCTCGAGCGCGAGGCGAGCAAGATCCTCGCGACCAAGGGTTACCGCTTCCCGCGCCTGATTGTTGAGATCTTCGATGTTTGATTCAAGCTTGGCTTTCTGAAGTTCAAGTCGCTTCTTCGCGGTAACGACGTCGGCGATCCCGCGCTTTACATTGGTGAGCAGCTCCAGCTGCTTTTCGTAGGAGTAATCGAGCGTTTCGCGTGGATCTTCGTGTCGATCAAGAAACGAACTGATTTTTGCCTTAATCATCGTCGTGAGACGATCTAGTATCCCCATGTCTTTCCTCCGTAATGATCGGTGGTGGCGTATCCTGGTGTAGTCTTAACGTAAATGGTATTCCTTAACTAAATAGCTTCGTCGCTCCACATGCGCGATGAAATCGAAACGGCTAAACCCAAGCGATTCATGTGCTCCTTTGTGGAGCCCTCGCACCTAGAGAAGGAAGCAGCTGGAAAATCTATCGCAGACCTGGTCGACGACGGAATGATTGTGGGGCTTGGAACGGGCACGACCGTCGCGCACGCGATCGTTCATCTTGGGAGGCGGATCGCTGATGAAGGGCTTTCGATTTCGGGCGTTCCCACGTCGTACCAGTCGATGCTGCTAGCGATCGAGCACCGTGTGCCGCTGGCGTCCCTCTACGAACACGAGATCATCGATATCGCGTTGGACGGCGCTGATCAAGTGGATTCCCACCTTCACCTCATTAAAGGAGGTGGTGGGGCGCACACGCGCGAGAAAATCGTTGCGCGCGCAGCACGACGATTCTGCGTCGCGGTCGATGCTTCAAAGCTCGCGCCGCGTCTAAATCTGCCGGTGCCGCTCGAAGTGCTGCCATTCGCGTGTCCAGTCGTTCGTAGCGAAGTGCGCCGCATGGGAGCTTCAGCAGAACTTAGGCGATTTGAGCAAAATCAAGCGTATGTTACTGATCAGGGGAACCTCATCCTCGACGCGCACTTTGGGATCATCAGAGATCCAAGAAAGTTGGCAATCGAGCTGTCTGCCATTCCCGGGGTGGTGGAACACGGCATTTTTACAAATGTCTCTGAGGTTCACGTCGCGCGCATTCGCGAAAAGAGTGCCACCGTTGAGATCTTAACGCCGTGACTTGTCGCAGTATCGAACTATTTAGTTATTCCCACGGTCCGAGACAGGCTCCGGAGCGTGGCGATCGTTTCTTCGTCTTCTTGTGCGTCGCGTTTTCGTGAATCGTCGAGATGGTCAATGATGTCGCAGAGTTCGACAGAGAGACGGTAACATTTGAGTGGGCGGCCTTTACCCTCCTTTTTTTGTTCCCACTCTTCGATCCAACCACGTTCCCTCAGCTCGCGCATCGCTATACTGACTTCAGGTTGTCGCAAGCCAGCACCCAGTTCAATATTGCGGGACATCGATTCGTTGACGTTTGCAAGGTACACAAGTGCCTTCGCCAAATTCCTCTTGAGGCCGATATTGCCCAGGAGGTTAGCCATTACCTCCTCATCTTGGTCGAATACCGGCATGGATTCGTCCCTCATTATAATCCCCTTACTATTTTTATCCTATAAATTATATTGACGATATAAATACGTTTTTAAATTATTTCGCCAAGTTCCCTTCAAAAAGGCCTTATTTTAATTATAGAGACCTATTTATATTATTTTTATATAAATGTGGCGGCTGCTCGCGACAAAAGCCTTTTATAGAGCGCTCTTAATAGCGGGAGTATCTGTAGCGTTCGCTATGGCGCGCTACGGCATCTCGCGGGCCGGGGTGGCCTAGTAAGTTGTTGCACTTAAGGCAGCGATCTAGACGGCTAAGGTGTCAGACTCATAGGGTAATCCGATACGACACCTGAGACATCTGAAGAGCGCGGGTTCAAGTCCCGCCCCCGGCATGCTCTATTCTTCGAGCAATAAGTATATATGCCTGACTTTTCTATATAATTCCGAGGTTTTTATGGAGATTCGAAAGGTTCAACTTACTGGCAAATCGAGCTACACTGTTTCGCTGCCCAAGGCATGGGCCACACAACTCGGTTTGAAAGAGAAGTCACGAGTGGCACTGTCAACGCTTCCGGATGGCTCACTGCGGGTCACGCCTAACGAGCACGTTAAGCCACAGGAACGTGGGATTTTTAACATTGACGCTCTTTTTGACGAGGCCTTGGCACGCCACATGATTGCCATCTACATTGCGGGCTATGATACATTCGAGCTTCGCGCCCAGAAGATTCGATCCGATCAGCGAGAGACGATACGCGACATGTCCTACCGCCTCATTGGCATGGAAGTCGTCGAAGAGACCGCGAAATCGGTCGTGATACAGGATTTTCTAAGTCCCAAGGAGCTGCAAGTCAAAAAATCTATCAGGAGAATGCACCTCATCGTCGAGTCGATGCTCGCCGACGCCATAAAGTCACTGCTGAAAGATGACATCGACCTCGCCAATGACGTTATCGTGAGAGATCGCGACGTGGACCGGCACTATTTGCTCACGCTCAAACGGCTGCAAGCGATGGTCAAGACCCCGTTTGCGGAGGCTTCAGACATTGCCGCAAACGAGAGTCTTGAGTACTATCTCACGGCTGTCTCTCTCGAGCGAATCGCCGACCACGGGACTAAAATAGCGCGCTGCGTGCTGACGTTGGCAGGAGGGCTAGTCCCTGAAGAGGTGCGCAACAGCATAAACGAGGCGAGTGTCCTGTCAAATAACATCATACAGCTCGCGATGGATGCACTATCAAAACTTGATCCGAAACTTGCCGAGGAGGCTATCAGCGCAAAAAGCAGACAGCTGCCGATCCTTAAACGTCTTGAAGAGATGACGCTCGACCTAAACGCTCACGTAGCGCTGCCAACATACTGCATCGTCAACAGTATTGACCGGGTTGCAGACTACGGGATGAATATAGCGGAAGTTGCCATCAATCTCGCAGTCGCAAAATCGAACCGGTAAGCCTGTCGTCTCTTGACTTTTTATGGCGCTGCTACTTGGTCTATATAGTCTATATAGGATACCCATATGATCTATATTCGCTCCAGGGGGAAGTGGTGAACCCATGAAAAAGATTTTTCCAATTGCTCTAATTTCGTTGCTTGTCGCAGTGGCAGTGTTTGGAGCAGGATGTACGTCGAGCACGAGCGGTGGTACATTGCAACTTGCAGGTTCCACATCAGTGCAGCCAGACGCGCAAGCGTTGGCGCAGGCCTACATGGCAAACAACTCAGGCGTAACGGTAAACGTTGCAGGCGGTGGAACCGCGGCGGGCATTACGGCCGTCGGTACAGGCACTGCGCAGATCGGTGACGCTTCAGCTAATCTCACGGCCAGTCAGCTGGCGCAGTATCCGAATCTCCAGCCTACTCCAATTTGCGTTGACGCGATCGCCATTATCGTGAATCCGCACAACTCTGTGACGAATCTGACCCTCAACCAAACGCGTGACATCTACACCGGTGCCATCACCAACTGGAACCAAGTTGGCGGAAACAACGCGAAGATCAATGTCGTCAACAGAGAACAGGGATCCGGTACGCGAGATGGTGTGCAAAAAATTGTACTGAAAGGTGGTAACTTCAGCACAGGAGGGATCCAACAGTCCTCCACGGGAGCGGTGAAATCGTATGTCACTGGAGATTCGAACGCAATCGGTTATATCGCTACGAATGCACTCGATAACTCGGTCAAGGCACTTAACATAAACAACGTAGCTCCGAATTATGGCAACATCGCAGACGGAAGCTACGTTATTCAGCGGTATCTCCTATTCGTAACGAATGGAGCCCCGACAGGACTTGCGGCGAGCTTCATAAACTACACGCTTAGCCCCTCAGGACAAGCGATCTTAAAGGCCCAAGGCGAGGTATCGCTCAATGACGTGCCAGGTTACGTCCCGCCGACAACGACAGCAACGACAGCAACGACAGCGACCACGACAACCTAACGACTAAATATCCCCTCCCCCTTTTTTTAGTAAAGGAGTAATGGTTGTCACGTCCAACAGAGCGGTGCACACGCTTCGGAGATCAAGAACGCGGGACGTACGAGAGCGTTTCATCCAGTTGATCTTGCTGGTGTGCGCAATCTCTTCAATTTTTGCTATTTTTTTGATTATCGTTTTCGTCTTTAGCCAAGGCGTGCCTTTCTTGGCTGAAGCGGGTTTGAGCTTTTTGACAACGAGCGTTTGGCTGCCGGCCGACAGCTTCGCTGCTGGCACGTGGGGAATATTCCCCATCATTCTGGGATCGCTGATCGTTACTCTGGGCGCCGTAGCAATCGGAGCGCCGCTAGGGATCGCGTGCGCTGTGTTCCTAGCTGAAATTGCACCCCCTGCAGTTCGGCGCGTGCTGGTCCCCTCTGTAAGTGCCTTGGCCGGAGTCCCGTCAGTCGTTTACGGGTTCTTTGCTCTTCTTGTCATTGTGCCGTGGATACGGGGGCAATTTGGTGGATTTGGGACGAGCGTTCTTGCCTGTTGGATCATCCTCTCCATAATGATACTCCCTACCGTCATCAGCGTATCTACTGATGCTGTACGCGCCGTTCCTCGTGAATACAAAGAAGGGAGCTTGGCGATGGGGGCTACGCGCTGGCAAACAATTAGGAGCGTCTTGATCCCGGCAGCGAGCTCGGGCATCATGACAAGCGTCATACTCGGCATGGGGCGCGCCATCGGCGAGACGATGGCGGTATTGCTGGTGGCTGGAAACTCTGTAACCATTCCTGGTTCAATATTCGCTCCGGTTAGCACGCTTACCGCGACGATCGCGCTTGAGATGGGTTATGCGACAGGAGCACACCAGCAGGCGCTCTTTGCCATGGGAGTCGTACTTTTTGTATTCATTATGATTCTGACCGGGCTCGCGAACCTTGCGAGCAGGAGGCGAGTGACCTTTTAATGGCCGCCAAGCGCCGCGAGATGGTGCCCATGGGATTACTCTGGGGGGCGGGTATTGCGACCATCGCCATCCTCATAGTCATATTGGCCTACATACTCGCAAAAGGACTTCCGCTCATCAGTTGGCATTTCTTGACGACAAATCCTGGTGTGAGGGGACAGGCGGGGACAGGAATCTATTCGACGATAGTGGCGACGGTCGCGGTCACAGGCGTAGCCTTGCTGGTAGCTGCGCCGCTGAGTGTCGGGGGGGCGATCTATTTGAACGAATACACAAGAGAGAATCTTCTGCGAAAAGTAATTCGCCAAGCGGCAGAAGTACTGGCAGGCATGCCGTCTATCATTATCGGCCTCTTTGGATTCCTCTTTTTTGTCATCTATTTGCTGCCTTACACTGGAGGATGGTCGGTACTGTCAGCGGGGCTGACACTCGCGTTCATGGTGCTCCCAATATCCCTCAGAATTTCCGAAGAGGCGTTGAGAGCCGTCCCGGGAGAGCTGCGGGAAGGCAGCTTAGGCTTAGGGGCGACGAAATGGCAGTCGATTACTACCGTAGTCTTGCCGACAGCGCTCCCAGGAATCATCACTGGACTCATTCTCGGCATGGGGCGTGCCATCGGCGAGACTGCGGCCATCTTGCTTACTGCAGGCGGTGCCCTAGGCGTGATCCACAGCCTGCGCGATCCTGCGAGCCCGATGACGTTGTATATTTATAACATCCTTACTGAGTATAACGATACCTCAGCGGCTTATGGTACAGCCGCCGTGCTGATTATTGCGATCCTGGCGATCACATTTATTACTGACTGGCTAATGAACAGTTATACCAAGAAACTACAGGGACTATGATGACATGAGTGGCGAGATTGAAATAAGTGTAAAGAACCTGAACCTCTGGTTTGGGAACTTTCAAGCCCTCAAGAACGTCAACATCGACATTCCAAATAACGCAGTCACGGCCCTAATCGGCCCATCAGGGTGTGGAAAATCGACTTTTATCAAAACACTTGACCGAATGAATGATCTTGTAGATAACGTCAAGTTTACTGGCGAAGTAATTTACAAAGGACGTAATATCCTCAACTCGGATACGGACGTTGTGGCACTTCGCAAAGAGATTGGAATGGTGTTTCAAAAGCCTAACCCGTTCCCGAAGTCCATCTTCGACAATGTCGCCTACGGGCCGAGGGTCCACGGGATTCGAGATAAGAAGACCCTGAACGAGATTGTTGAAAGGAGCCTTAAGGGCGCGGCGATTTGGGATGAAGTTAGGGATCGGCTCAATGAGTCCGCGCTCAGGCTGTCGGGCGGCCAGCAGCAGCGGCTCTGTATCGCGCGGCTTCTCGCGGTGGAACCTGACGTACTGCTCATGGATGAGCCTGCGTCAGCGCTTGATCCGATCGCGACCTCGAAGATTGAAGACCTTATATACGAACTGAAAAAAGAGTATACCATCATCATCGTCACGCACAATATGCAGCAGGCAGCGCGCGTCTCATCACACACCGCGTTTTTCTTTCTCGGCGAACTCGTTGAGTACGCTTCGACGATAGACTTATTTGAGCGTCCGCGAGAAAAGAAGACGGAAGACTACGTAACCGGGAAGTTCGGGTAAGAGACACAAGCCATGGCTAGGAATCGCTACATTAGAAAGCTGAAAGAATTGCGGCAAAACGTCACGGAAATGGGCGCTATTACCCACCGATCAGTCGAGGATGTGGTGACGGCCCTCGAGACGAGTGATGCTGCGCTCGCTCAGCGGGTGATCGCCAACGACGACGTGATAAACAAGCTCGATCGGAAGATTGAAGCGCAATGCATGTCGCTCCTCGCACTCGAACAACCTATGGCAAAAGACCTTAGAATCATTGCTACTTCTTTGAAAATGATCACCGATTTGGAGCGCATTGGCGACTTTACCGTAGATATCGCCGAAGAGGTCGTCACTATGGGGAAGCCCATCCACATACCCGTTTCCGCATCGAAGTTCAACGAGCTCGTTGCTGATACGAAGTCGATGGTCGCCGATAGCATCGAAACGTACGCGCAAGGCAACGTTCAACTGGCTCGAAGCTTTGAGGCGCGTGATGACAGAATTGATTACTTGTATAAGGACGTTGTTCACAACATGGTGAGCGCACTCGCTCAAGGCAAATGTTCTACGGAGACTGTTTCTGATGTGGCTAGCTTGTTATTCATTATTCGGTACCTTGAGCGCATCGCGGATCACGCGGTAAACATCGGTAATCGCGTCTGCTATATGGAAGAAGGCGCGCGGCGCTACTTGAAATAGCGAGCCTCTTAGACACCGTTAAAGTCCTGCGCTTATTGATTCAAGTGTGCGTCACTTGCGAAGCTCAGATAGGGGGAATTTTTTTCACTGGCCTGATTCGTCTAAAGGCGTGGATTCAGACCACGTATCGCCAGTTTTCATTTCGTGTAGTCTTGTTCTGGCGTTTTTCGACGCGCGTTCTATGTCTTCAGACGGCGTTTGCGAAAGCGATCCGTGGCCTGGAAAGAGTCGCTCTATCTTTTTCGTATTAAGCACGTCCATGGAATGCACGTAGTCACCAGCACTTCCCGAAGGTGCTATCGCCGACAGAGTCCCGTGTGCAAAAACGGTATCTCCTGAGAACAGCAGTTTGTTATACCCCTCATAGACACATATACAGCCTGATGTATGGCCGGGAGTATCGATCACTTCGAGTTTCGCGTTTTCTAGGTCGATAAACGCTCCGTTCTCAAACCACAAATGCGGTTTCGTATACCGATAATCGGCCGAAAATGACGAGTACATGGTGACATATGCGTCTTTTTCGGTTATTTTTGCGGCAGCGAGCCGTCCAGCCGCGATAATGGCCGTGCGGTAGAAGTACTTATTGCCGCCAATGTGGTCAAAGTGTTCATGCGTGTTAACGACCAAATCGACATCTGCAGGCGTGAATCCAATGTCGCTTAACGCATCCCTCAAATCACCAAAGCTCGCATCAATTCCCGAATCGATCATGACGATCTTGTCGGTCCCAACGATGAGGTAAACGTGACACGATGGCCGCTGCGCCGGTATCTGGAAGACGCCGGGGCACACTTCTACGGGTTCTTTGCGCTGATCTATCACATTTCATGCCTACGGTATCCCCCCTTATAAGTGATCTATATAGACTCAATAGCAGTAAGGAGGCGTCCACGCTGCTATGGGTAGCGGTCAAACGGCGGTATCCGCGCTAAACCGGCGACAAAGCAATAAGCTAGGCAGTCGAGTTAGTGAAAAAGGGAAGAAACCCGCAGACAGGAGGTACCAAATGGATTTCTCGATGAGCGCAATTAGGGCTCCGTTAGACGTTCCCCAGGAGCTGCGAATGGAATACACAAGAAATCTATTCACTATGACTGGGGGAAGCGGCCGTCTTATGCTCTTCGCGGGAGATCAGAAGATTGAGCACTTGAACGATGATTTCCACGGCCCCGGCATCTCCCCTGACGATAACGATCCTGAGCACTTGTTTCGAATCGCGAGTGGCGCTGAAATCGGGTGTTTTGCGACGCAGATGGGTCTGATCGCTCGGTTCGGCGAAGACTATCCGGACGTCAATTATCTTATAAAGCTCAATTCCAAGACGAACCTCGTAAAGACCGGGCAAGCAGAGCCGTTCAGTGGCCGATTCTATTCCATGGAACAAGTCGATAGGTTTCGGAAGAGTTCGGCGTTGAGCATTCCCGCCGTCGGATATACGATCTACGCGGGAAGCGAATACGAAGCGCACATGCTGCACGAGGCCGCCCAGATTATTTACGGCGCCCACAAGCGTGGCATGATCGCGATCATTTGGATCTACCCCCGCGGCGAGGCAGTGAAAGATGAGCACGATCCGCATCTCATCGCCGGCGCTGCCGGGTTGGGAGCCGCGCTCGGCGCGGATTTTGTGAAAGTAAACTACCCGAAGAAAGACGGCGTCGATTCCAAAGATGCCTTTAAAGAGGCCGTTCAGGCCGCGGGCCGATGCAAAGTATTGTGCGCAGGGGGTTCAAGCGTGGACGTCAAACTTTTCCTCGAGCGCCTGTGGGAGCAGATATTCATAAGCGGCGCAAGTGGCAATGCGACTGGCCGGAACATCCACCAAAAGCGGCTCAAGGAAGCCATTCAAATGTGCAATGCGATTTCAGCGATCGTCGTAAACGGTGCAGGCGTGGAGGAGGCACTGGAGGTCTACACGGGAAGAAAAGAGTTTAAAGTGAAAGAGTACAACATGCCGTGAATCTGCGGTTGTTCGTCGCCGTGGATACCGCAACATCGCCTGCGTAATTCTGGTGGACGCGGGCAGACGTAGCTATGATATACACGATTACGCTAAATCCTGCCCTTGACCGCATCCTTACCGTTGAGTCCATCGAATATCACAACCCTAACAGAGTAGACGGCGATGAGCGTTATGCAGGCGGCAAAGGCATCGACGTCTCGAAAGCGCTCACCCGGCTTGGCGTGGATAACAAAGCGATCGGGTTTGCTGGCGGGTACACTGGCCGAGAGCTCGAAGGATGCCTTTTTAACCTCGGCGTCGACTGCGAATTTGTGAGGATCTCTGCAGAGACCCGAATTAACGTTTACATTCACGAGGCAGCAAAAAATCGGCAGATCTCGTTCAACTTGCGCGGCCCTTTCATTCAGTCCTTCGAGCTCATGGATATGATCGACACGATAAAACGCCTCAAGGATGCCAACTATGTCATCATTAGCGGAAGCGTTCCTTCGGGGGTCAACCCGATTATTTATCAGAAAATCGTAGAGATCGCCAAAGCCAAAGGAGCTACTGTCGTCCTCGATTCTGATGATGAGCCCTTCAAGGCCGGGTTGAGGGCAAAACCTCACATCGTCAAGCCCAACGTGCACGAGCTTGAACGACTGATGGCTACACAGCTCAACAGCATCGGTTCGATCGTTGATGCTGCTGTTCAGGTGCACGAGCGAGGCATTGATATTGTGCTTGTCTCCATGGGCGCTAGAGGCGTGCTTCTCGTAACTGAAGATGAACGCTGGATAGCGCGTCCGCCCCGAGTGACGGTCACGAATACCATCGGTGCGGGAGACTCGGCAGTTGCTGGGTTTGTTCACGCGTTGGTCTTAGGAGAGAGCTATAAGGAGGCAGTACAGCGGGCGGCGGCGACCGGGACGGCAGCAACGCTTATTCAGGATGTCTCCATAACGCCAGAAAACGTCAGCACGCTCCTGGATCAAGTGAGTGTCCGCCACGTCAATTAGAGCGTAAGTGTTTCAATACTCCCCCGATATGTATTGATCTCATTGCGGAATGCAGTTGCCATCTTGTGAGGCGATGGCGCGAAAATGATGTCTCTAGAAACGGCAATGATGCCCATGCGCCCTTGAGCATTCATCCCGGACGTGACTGCCGCTTGAAGATTGCCGCCCTGTGATCCTACCCCTGGGATGAGGAGCGGAATATCTTCGCCTACGATGCCGCGCACCGTTTTCAGTTCGCCGCCTTGGGTAACGCCCGCGACGATGCCGAGATTGCCGTGTATATTCCACTCTAAAGCCTTTTTCGCCACGACCTGGTAGAGCGGTTCGGCGCAGGATAGGTTCTGTATCTCTGCTGCCCCGGCGTTTGACGTCTTGCAGAGGATAAAAACGCCCTTGTTTCGCCGCTCGATGAAGGGCTCTATCGCGTCGAGTCCCATATAGGGACTCACCGTCACGGCGTCACCTCCTACGATCTCAAACACGTACTTGGCATGTGCTTTTGACGAGTGTGCCACGTCGGCCCTCTTTGCATCTACGATGATCGGCACGCGCACGAACTCTTTGACATACTCCACTGTCTTGATAAGCGCGTCCAACCCCGAGGGGCCGCGCGCTTCGTAGAACGCTGTATTGACCTTGAAACAGCAGACCAAATCGAGCGTAGCGCTGATGATACGCTGGTTGAAATCAAAAATATCATCCACCGTGCCATCAGGATCAAGTCCCACGCAAAGCCAGCTGTCGTTCTGACGCGCTGTTTTTTCCAAGTCTCGCAAAAAAGCCACCATTTCTCGCCTCTCTCCCGAGTAAGCAGGATGTCTTTCTCCCTCTATTTACTGCTTGCGTTGCCCTAGTCGCTGCTTGCGACGCTGACATCTCTTACCCGAACGGTTGGCGTCGTCAAGCTGAAGTACGTCTTGACCTCGCGACTTATGCCATCGATCTGCTGAAGCAAGTCGAGGACGTTGATTCCGATGTTGGTTTGCTTTAGCGCGTGTTCGAGTTCACCGTCTTCGATGGCGTAGCCGGCGTAGACCATTCCGGAAAACTCTCCGGTGCTCGTATTCGGCCGATCGCCGGTGGCCCTAACATAAATGCCGTGTTGCACATCCTCGATTACGTTGGCCTCAGCTCCGCTTGCGATTACGAGGTTTGTTGGCGATATCGAAGGCGGTTGCCGAAAGTCCCCGCGAGAGGCGTTGCCCGTGCTCGTTCTCCCCTCTTTGTTTGCCGTGTAGCTGTCGTACAGGTACGATCGCAAGACGCCTCTTTCGACGAGAGGGGTTCGCTGTGAGGGCACTCCTTCAGCGTCAAAGGGGCCTGTCTCTAAGCCGCCGCTAAGCAGTCCGTCGTCCACGATCGTGAACTCGCTTACAGCGATGTGTTCGCCTATTTTCCCTGTTAGAAACGAACGATCCCGTTGCGCGTCGTCAGCGCTCACGGTGACCGCAGCTGCAATGATGGATCCAACAGCAAGGGGATCAAGCACGACTGGCATCTTACCTGATGGGATCGGCTGTGGGTTCATACTACGCAGTGCCATCTCTCCTGCTGCAATTCCAACCGAATCAACATCGAAATCGAAACGCCGCGACGCGGCGTACTCGAAGCCATTTCCGCTGGCCTCCCCCTTGTGCGCAATCACGTCGACGTCGAGCGCTGCCTGCGTTCCACTGTCCGTTCCCGAAACGCCGAACGTGTTTGCGATCGCGCCGCTCCACTGCCCGACGGACGCGCCAGAATTGATGATATCGACGCGCTTGTCAATACGCGATGCGTCGGCGACGTCAATCGCAAGTTGCGCGACAGTTGAGACGTCGAGTGATGCGATTGTGTTATCCCAGGTACCGGAGACGACGGGATAGCGCTCGGCCGGCGGAAGCGATTTGAAATCTTTATCAGGACTTCCGGCACGTGCCGCCGCGATCGCCTGGTCGACAGCGGACTTAACCCGTTCGAGAGATGCGTGCGCGTACCCCATGCTACCATCCTTGAAGATCCGAATCCCGATGCCGCTCTCAAAGCCGCTCTGGCTTGATTTGATCTTGCCCTTCTCGAGCTCTGCGCTGACAGAGTTCGAGTGAGTGGCGAACGCCTCTCCTTGGTAGATAGACGTGTCTACGAGCTCTAATGCCCGCGTGCACACTTCAAGGAGCGTAGCCTCTCGCTCGGTGTGAGTCGTCACCTACATCCCCCCTACAACGACGTCACTCACACGCGTGTAGGCGCCGCCTGTGGTGTTTGGTGTCATCTGTCCGCCTTTGCCGCACGTTCCAGGGTCGAACGACAAGGTCCGCGTAATTGCGTTGATGTTGTGAAGGACTTCGAGCGTCATCGCGCTCAGCGCCGCGTCCCTCAAATGGTCGCGCAGTTCTCCGCGTTCGACCGCGTACGCCTCTCTGCTTTTGAAGGTGAACATCCCTGTTGTAGGGGTCGTGTAGCCATACTGCCAGCCGATGAAGTATATCCCGCTGAACCCCTCGAGCAGCTCGTCAAACGCGTAATCTCCGGGCTCAAAGAAGGTGTTACTCATCCGCACGATGGGCGGAGCGTCGTACCGCTGTGCGCGTGCGCTTCCGTTTGACCCCAACCCTAGGCGCGACCCGGTTTCGACGTCGGTCAGGTAGGTCTGCAAAATCCCGTGCTCCAGGAGCACCTTTCGGCGCGTTTGGATACCCTCATCGTCGTAGGCCATGTAACCATAACTCCGCAAGCTCGGGTCGTCAATGATCGTCACTGCATCAGAGCCGATCTTCTGGGTTAGCTTCCCTGCCAGGATAGATGTGCCTGAAATGATCGCGTCAGCTTCGGCTGCGTGTCCGAACGCCTCGTGCGCAAAAACCCCGGAGAGCGACGGGTCGAGCACGGCATCAAACTGCCCGGAAGGTGCTGGTTTTGCGTCGAGGAGCGAGACTGCTTGTGTCGCAGCTGTTCGGCCGATATCCGCGCCGTCGAGGAACAGCTCGAACCCCTTTGAATCACCTTTGGCCTTATAGCCAGACTGCCGCAATGTACCTTCTTTGGCGAAGATCATAGCGCGAGCGATCGACCGCACGACGGTCTCATTGACATACGTTCCTTCGGAATTGGCGATTATTTTATGCAGAACGATGTCGGCGTAGCCGATCTCTGTACTGCTGACGCGCTTATCCGTTTCTTTTGCTTCTCGCTCTTGCTGCAGGACGTAGCCGAGCTTGTCCGCGATTGGGACCTGGGTCGGCAGGCGCTGTACAGTAGTCTTGACGGTGTCTTCAAACGCCGGCACCTCGATCGAAAACTTCTCAGCGCGCTCATAAACGGCTTTGGCGAGACTGACCGCGCGTTCAGCGCAATCGGTCATGCCGCGGCGATCGACTTGTGTCGTGTAGGCAAACCCCCACGCTCCCTCCAAAAAAGCCCGTATTCCAGCCCCAAGTTCATTTGAGCTATTTATCTTCGTTATCCCGTCTTTCGCGGAGATTGAAGTGCCATCAGAGCTCTCTAGACGGATATCAGCGAACTGGGCTCCGCGCTCGCGTGCTGTGCTCAGAGCTTCTTCAATATCGTCCCTTTTTTCGCTTAGTTCTTGCATCGGCGATCGTATCTCCATACGAGTAACATTGGCTGTGCTTAAATCGTTTATCCACGGGTGTACGGCAGAGATGCTGGCCGCGTGAAGCGGCCGCCGTTAATGGTCGATGTGACGCACAGTTGATATCATTGACTTCCTGTTGAGTGCGACATCGCAAACGATTATGCCAAATGAGGCAGCAAGACGTGCTCCCTGAGCGTTCGAATAATCAGTAGGTAGGGCACTCGCCCTCGTAGCGTCTGAAGATGTTATGCGTGGCGGCTACATGTCCCCCGGCGCGGGCCTTGCCTCTCTAGGGCTAGGACTGTTGTAATCCCCTTTTTTCTTGGTCCGATTCTACGGCGACGCTGACTCTTCGAACCCGTCACGAGCGCATTCGGCTCACAATCCGTTTTCTGTGATAGATCAGGTAACCGACAAGGCCGATTATCCCCGCTATGACGACGATATCAAGATATCTAAAGAGCGCCTCAAGATCCGACCAATGGGGGCCTAGAAGAACGCCAACGTAAGCAAGCCCAAAACACCAGGGAAGCGATCCGAGCACCGTGTAGAGGGAGAACTTCTTCACGTCCATCTGGGCGACGCCGGCTGGAAGGGAGATGAACGTTCGCACGATCGGCAACACCCTGCTGACAAAAACAGCGATTTCTCCGAATCTCTCAAACCATGCGTGTGCCCTATCAAGTTCACTCTTACGTATCAGCACGTATTTGCCATACCGCTCGAGGAAAGGCAGACCCCCGTATGCCCCAACGAAGTAGGCGACGAGTGAGCCGGCGAGGCAGCCGGCAGTACCTACAAGCGTTACGCCGATCAGCGTAAGTTCCCCTTTCCAGACGACAAAGCCGGCAAAGGGCATGATCACCTCACTTGGCAGCGGGATGCACGCGCTCTCTAACCCCATGGCAACAAAGACGCCGGCGTAACCGAATTGTTCAATAACGGAAATGACGAAATTACTGAGCGTCTCTAGGATATTGAGGCTTAAAGCTAACATGCACGATCTTATCGTCTTAACAAAGTGCGCATTTCAAAGCGGGATGCTGCATCTCTCTAACCCTGATTGTTTGTCGTGGTTGGTCAGTTGCGATTACCGTGTTCATTACGTCTTGTACTAGTACATTGCGACTGTGTTCTCTTGTATATAGGCACCAGAATTCTTAGGTATGCTGTGGCGGCAAGCACCTCATGCGGCTGAGGGAAGAGATGTCAATTCTGAGTCCTACGCGCGTTCCCGAAAACAAATCGTTTCTTTGAAACGACGCTCAGTCACTAAGCGCGTGCGTTACACTGGGGGCTTGTCGAACACTCCGTCAAAGACTTCGCCCATTATCAACGATCTGCTCATTCGGCTCTCGCGCTCGTGCAGCCCTGCCGTAGACACCAGGGCGCGGATTTCAACAACAGGCGTGCCGTGCTGCTCTCGAGTCGGCTCGCGAATGAACAGTCTGCCGTGCGGCCTTAACTTTCGTGCGAGTATGTCTACTTTTTCTTGCCGCTGGTCCTCTTCTACGTGGTGTAACACGAAGTGCACGACAACAATGTCATAGGCATTATCTGTTATGTCAAGTGCAGCAATGTCACCAAGCTTATAGTCCACATTGGGGTACTTTTTCAGCCTTTTTTGTATGGTTTCGATCCATACTTTAGAAACATCGATGCACGTCAAGTGGCCTTTACCTGACAACAGGCGTTCGGCTATGTGTCGCGAAATCCGACCCGAGCTAGATCCGTAATCCACCACCACCTCATTGCCTGTCAGATCGAAGCTGTCTACGTAGCGCTTGTAAGGGCGTGCCACGCAATATCCTAACAGGACCGTGAAGAATACCTGCAATCGAGTTGGTTCATTGCTCAATTAGATCTACCAGCGGTCAGCCTTGTGTTTATCGTAAAAGGAGTTACTCCCAACTTAACAGTTGCCATGCTTACCAGATCGCGCGCTATGCTATCGTTTACGCCAGTCAATGCGCACTTCCGTTTTTGTGAGCTCGTGTTCTTTTCTTAGCAAGCGGGCGAAATGTTCATGAGAGAGTTCAGCCAGACGCGCAATTTATAAGGGCCCACGCCTACCTGACTAGAGGAGAGACCATGAAAATCAAATATCAAATGAGGTGTTGAGCTGACAGAAGAACAACCGAGCAAGGTAAGACTGCCCAGAAAACACCAGAATGAACTCTTTGGAACGGTTGAAAAGATGCTCGGCGGCAGCCGAATCACGGTTCGTTCTCAGGACGGAAAAACCCGGATGGGGCGAATTCCAGGCAAGATGAAACGGAGAGTGTGGCTCCGTGTGGGCGACGTCATTATTATTCGGCCCTGGAGCATTCAAGATGAAAAGGCAGATGTCGTTTGGCGATATCTTCCGCCACAAACTGACTGGTTGAGAAGAAAAGGGTACATCTAAACGCCACAGTACCTCGAACACTCCTTTTTTGCATCTGCGCTGTGTCCCGCTGCCAAGTGATCAGTGTCGCAAATGTGGCTCGTGAATGCTGAAGAACGCCCATTACTGCCCTGTTTCATCTAGCGGATGCGTACTGTGATGGTGTTAGCCGCTGAAGATGATAAGGACAACATATCGGTACATCAGTCTGTCTGTTGCCGGCGAGGGACGTAAGTGAAGCGAATGAAAGAAGACTATGATATTATAGTGGTCGGGGCAGGCCCAGCAGGCTCAGTTGCAGCGCAGAACGCAGCTGCAGAGAGCGACGTTCTGCTGATAGAGAAACGCCCAGAGATAGGGGCGCCGGTGAGATGTGCGGAGGCCGTGCCTCTTGTTGAAACTCCGTTCGTTTTTCACACGTCACTCGAAAAATACGTAAAACCTGACAGGAAGTGGGTGGCAAGCGAGGTCAAGGGAGTACGGGCCACCGCTCCTGATGGTACGATAGTCGAAGTCTCGGGCGAAATGCTCGGAAAGGAAGAACCGCTTGGCATCGTTCTAGAGCGTAAGCTCTTCGATCGACAGCTGGCTAAGGATGCCGCTCGTTCCGGAGCGCACGTTATGGTGCGCACCCGTGCAACGGGGCTTATTCTGGAAGACGGCACGGTGCGAGGCGTTAAACTTAGCCGCCTTGGTGAGGAGTTTGACGTGCGCGCTAAGCTCGTGATAGGTGCGGACGGTGTGGAATCTCAAGTGGGCCGGTGGGCGGGCATAAACACCACGCTCAAGCTAGGGGACATTGAGAGCTGCGCCCAGTATCACATGCAAAACGTCGAACTAACGGACAACACGCTCGATTTCTACTTTGGCTCCGCGGCGCCGAGCGGCTACGCTTGGGCATTTCCAAAAGGAGACGGCGCGGCCAACATTGGACTCGGGGTACTTGGAAGCAAGTTGAGCGGCAAGCGCCCGTTGGCATACCTCGACGAGTTTGTCGCGCAGCGCTTTCCCGGCGCCAAACCGGTCGAACTGATGATGGGAGCTTGCCCGGTAAGCGACACGCTTCCGCACACGGTGAGCGATGGGCTGATGCTCGTTGGTGACGCAGCGCATCACACTGATCCGATAACTGGCGGGGGCATTATGGCGGCGCTCCAGAGCGGAACGATCGCCGGCCAGGTTGCGAACAAAGCGGTGCGCGAAAACGATGCGTCGGTCAGAATGCTTCGAGAATACGAAACTGAGTGGAACCGTTCGTTTGGCAAAGCACGCAAGCGCACCTACAAAGTCAAAGAGTTTGTGGTGAATCTCTCAGATGACGAAATAAGCCGGATCTTTCACGCATTCACAGGAATAACAGCCGAAGAGCTGAACACGAAAGGGGCCCTGAAACGCCTGCTCAGATTGGATCCGAGGCTCTTGTTCAGTATACGCAAGTTGTTCTAACTGCGGAGTCATTTTTGCGGTTACTTTTTTGATGCTCATTACAGTCGTCTTACCTCTTCCGTTTTAGGCTTCCGTCGAAACAGTCGCTCCCCCCATGTCCGCTTCGGCGGCTCGTCCTCCGGCTCCGGTAAGGGCGCCTGCACATCTTCAGCTCCCGCCTCGCCACTGGGGGGTCGGGTGGGAGTTGACACGGCAGAAGGCAGCAAGCGCGTAAGCGTCTCACTCACGTCCGCCAGTCGGTTGATGATCTTGCTCGACTCACTTCCATAGAACCCCGCGATGGCTTCATACCGCTTAATCTCGTCTTCGCGCGCCTGTTTGAAGCTTTCGTACTGCGCCGTAAGTCGCTCTATCATGTCCGTTTTCATATAGAGGAGCTCCTCTTTATGACGCAGCTCGCGCTCCCGTTTTTCAAGCTCAGCTTCGAGGCGCGTCACCGTCTCACGCGGCACCATCAACATTCCTAGGTCTTCGTCTGCAGTGCCTTCGCTCTCGCGCGCCCCGCCTAAATATGCTTCTAACGCTGCCGCGACTATCTTGCTGCGGCTGCTGTTTTCAGAGCTCGCCCGCTTGTCAGCAGCGGCCAGGAGTTCGTCTGAAATGGCAATCGTAACTTTGTGTAACGGCATGGAAATCACCGCCCATAACGGCGCTGGGCCGTATTTGCCCTTCGCATTGGTTCAGTCACACCATAGTATGAACGCTTCATACTTGAGCATATCGACCGCGAACAGGATCTTCCACTCAACAGGTTCCATTGTTTCCTGTGCAACGCACGCGAACCTTTGTTCAAGAGGAATTGACTTGCGCGCCTCGATAGAAAAAATAACAAATCTTCAAGCTCTTTTGTTGAACAGGCAGGAGTTATGGCGGATCTTTGTCAAACGGTCTCTGTGAAGCTCTCTGTTCGCATAGCTCGCCACGTGGCTAGATAACGGCAGTCGAAATGCAGCTAGAAACTATTTATAACAGGTAGAACACTTTTTTTCGGAATTCACTTCTGTGGATAGCCCGAAGCTGCCTGATTTACCCGCGGATATGGGCAGAACGCCGTGCGTTTACTAAAACATCTATCGTGGCGCAAGAAAATACCTCTATTTCGAGTCCAGATTTTAAAAAGAAGGATAAAACAGAAACGAAATCGTTAAATATGATCGGTGCCAGGTTTAACGTGTCGATGCAGCAGGAGCCGGGCTTCGCCGCAAGGCCCTACCTCAAAACGCGCTCTTTTCGCTGGCGGGCCCTGCTCCATGTTGGTCGCCATATTTCTTCAACGATATGGCCCTTCAGAGTAGCGTACTATTTGTTAGGGCGAGGCGTCGCAGAACAAACCGGTTAATCTGCTTTCGTTGTTACCGTCGGCTCCAAAATCTCGAGAAACCATTGCGCAAAGGAGCCCGTTCCTCAAAACTGCGCGTGAAAAAAAGCTTGAAGTAGGCGCCGTCGACTTTTTTTCGCAAGATCATCTTGAATCCCAGCTCTTGGTACATGGTTAGGGCCGCAACGTTCGTCTCCCACGTGGTTATGAGCGTTGCCTCCATCCCGTTTTGAAAGAGCTTCGACATGGCGTATTGAACGAGCTTCTTGCCGATGCCGAGCCGCCTAAACTCAGGGAGAACGGCGAGCGTCTCGATAAGGCCGAGCTGAGGTCGCCTATAATGGTAGATGACAGCGACGACGCCGACAATACTTCCGCCATCGACCGCTTTGATCCAGCCCCGCCGCCTGTCGTTCAAAATGCGCGATACTTTAACGCGCAGGTTTTCGCCTTCGGTGAGCGGCGGCACAAATTCGTGATCGACGCTGCTAAGCACACCCAATATGGCATCAAAGTCGTTCCAGGTTGCTTCACTAATAGTGAGCCTCTCGAGCGGTTCGAGCAATTCTGATACCATCCATCACTTTGTGCGGGCGTCACGGCTAGCAAAGCAGGACGAGTGCATTCAACACGATGCGATCGGAGGCCGACTCGTTGAAAGGCAGACCTGCGTTGCGTGCTGTTTCTCCCACATCAATGCCCATTGCCTCCATAGACGGCCGTGCTTTGTACGGGTTGCGGCAACGATTGCCTGCACCGGCGCACGCCTCGCAAAGCGTGCATTTTCCCGCGGAAAACGCCGTAGCGAACTTTAAGCCTTTTTTAAATGCGTCAGCTTCAAGACGAGCGGCGATCATATCAAGCGTATTCTTAGCTACCAAATACGTTTGATCCCACCCTTTGAGATACGCTTCATCATTGTAGAGGGTCGCAAGATCTTTAGCCGCGTGGATCCGTTCGAGCATCCAGTTAGGCACGTCGTACGCAATCTGCACTATCAGCGCCTTTTGGAATCGCGAGAGGACGTTCCTGAATTCATCGAGCGACATAACGCTAGGGGGGCACATCAAGCAGACGTTGTAATTCCTGCAGACAGGAACGCTGCATTTGAGTCGCACGCGGTCGTCAACCACTATGCTCGCAGCATCAAATACCTGGGCGGCGGTCGCACCAAGTTCACGCGCGGTTGTGAGAAATTCACTTGAAAATGTTTCGCCGTCGCAAGCTGTTGCCATTGTTAACCTTTACGGAGATAGCGATCGAAACTATAAGAAAGTTGCTTGGCGGGGCAGTCGCGTTTCCTGGCTGAGGCTCTGGAGCGACCCGCATTATACGCCTTGTTAATCGCACCAGATGCCCTATCACGCAAGCTCAATTTCCACGGCTCGCGGTTCTTGCAGGTCCTTTAGCTGCTCCATCAAGCGTGCACGTTCATCTTCCAATCCTCTTAGATCGTCAATGTGTGCACCCTGCTGGATCTTTTCTAGGTGGTTTCGATTTACCGCACTCGTCGCACGTATTCTTTCATACCGCCCGCTAGTCACAAGCTTCTGAGTATCGCGCAAGAAGGTGAGTAGACCAGTTGGGGCGTTTAGTTTCGACAAAAAAGCGATAAGTCTCGGGATCTTCACGGCAAGAGATACTCCGGGCTCTTTGAGGGAGAGCTTCAGCGCTCCTCGGCGTTTGATATCATCGAGCGATTCAAGCCACACGACGTTTGACTCTAGGACCTGCCTGAAGCTTGTAGTATCCACAACATAGTGCGAGAGCTTGCTGTCCGAGTATTTAGCATATTCGAGAACCCGGTAGAGGGGGAGTGAGGAGAGATCCTCGCTCAGCACAAAAGAGAGGAGTTTTTCAGCGTTTTCGTGGCTCGGCGACGGGGGGAATCCGAGCTCAGGATGGTAACTCGCGTCGAGACTTATTCTAAGCACGTCCAAGATCGGGGCTTGCTTAACGAACGTCTCTAAGAATGTGCCGACGCCGTGGTTATACGCGGTAATTTGTTCCTTTAAAGCGGCTAGCTCGTCAAACGAGGTGACGTCCACGTCTTGCAAAGATTCGTAGTACGCGCCCTTCTCGCGGATTTCTGCTTCCAAACTTTCGCAGCGAGTAAGCATGGCCGCATAGCCCTTCTTGTAATCCTCAAATAGCTGGCGTTGCTCTGTGAGAAGGCCCAAGACCGGAATTCGATCAAGCTCCTTAATTGCGGTTTCAAAACGGCGCTTCTTGAGCACGGTGAGCGCTTTTTCAACCTGGTCGGTGTAATCGAGTGATTGGTCTGCTTCTGCTTTTTCGACCCGCCGCGTTATGCGTTGAAGGCTCCGCGTCAGATCGAGGTACACCTTAAACGTATCCGGGGTGTCTTCGAAGTCGCGCACCAGCTCCCGGATCTCGCGGTTGAAGCGCTCGACAAGTTCAAGTCGCTCGCGACCAGCTTCGCGTATTCGTTTGTTGACCGTGGCGATTTCCGCAAGAAGGTCAAGGGGTTCCAATCAAAGCCCCTCTAACGGGTTAAGTCTCACAAAAGGCTCTTGCTTCGACTTTCTGCTCGAGGGCTAGCTCTTGGCGAAGCTCCTCGAGCGACGCGACGCGCTCTGCGAAGGCGTTATGGCGGTGAATGCTCTCCTCGTTGAGCTGCTTTATGGTGACAATGGAGTCATCAGGCAGGTAGGGAAACGCTTCGACTACTTTGTGCGCCATGGCTCGCACGCAGTCCTCCACAAATTTGGGGTTCTTGTGAGCGGTTTCAACGACGACAGCTTCGTCGGTTCGCTTGAGCAGCTCGTAAATCTTCGAGCTCATCGATTCTTCGACGATCTCGATGATCGTGTCGAGCGGCACCTCGTAGCCAGTGCCGACCTCTATGGCGATGGTTCCGCGCCCTCGTTGGTTGTGGGTTGCCAGCGGGATATCTCGAAGAAACGCCTCAATGTCTGCGGGCGCGACGTTGAGCTCCTTTAGGCGCATCTCGGTTTGCTCTCTTATGTGCTCTTGGGCGCAGGGACACGCGGTCATTCCGACGACCTCAGCCCCGATCATCCGCCGCGTGCGGGGTTGCTTGTCGTTGGTGCGATACGTTGTCGTTTCCGCGAAGATGTTGGTAATCTCTTGGGTCGTGATGCCCGTGCTGGGGGTTTTGCGTTTTACCATGTATTCGCTTCGCATGCGCACTTCTGCGCGTGATGCATACTCGTGTCGGTCGAGCAGCTTTTCGGCGACGTCCCCGCAAAACTGCTCTATTTCGTAGACTGGCGCGTTCAGTGCGTCTTCTAACGCTTCGTCCATCACCTCAAAGTTTCTGCTGAGGTTGGCGCCTTTGCGATCCGAGGGCAGATCAACAAACAAGTCAAATTCAGAGACTAAGATTACCGGGCGTTTGTCACGTCGCGTAACTTTAATCAGTTTTTTGACGTTCGTTACGCCGACGCGCGTCAGATTTATAGAGAATTCCGGGCGATTTGCTTGGACGTCAACTTGTGCATCCATTATACTCCCCTTTCTTTTACTATCAAATAATGCTTTTGACCAACCGTTAAATAGCGTTGCCGGATAACGGCACGACCCGTCGTTCAACGCACGCGTAGCCCTTCTCTCTTTGATATCGCCTCTATGAGCCGCTTTTCACAATCCCCAACTTGATCATTGGCCTGATGAGCTTCAGCAAGCGAGGCGCCTTTGTACTCAACAGCAACTTGCGAAGAACGATGGACGGACGGTCCATATCACCGTACTTCGATATGATGTCCAACATGTGTTGGTCGTCAAGAGCCCTTATGATGTAGTTGAGATCATCGTCACTGAGCTTGTTAAATCTCTCACGGATGCGCAGTCCCGTCTCGAGTTCGCGCCCGATCTCGGACCGCCACCGCGTGTCGTACGCCATCAGAGCGTCCTTAGACGCGTTCGCCTGTGCCGCTGCCTCCGCCGCAACGGTCCCTGCTATTTTGGCGCATAGCGTCCCGGGATATATCCCCCCGCCGCTTGTTGGCTTGACGTGGCCGGCGGCGTCTCCAACGATCAAGGTCCCGGCAGCGACCGTGCACGGGGGTGGTCCAACGGGTATACCTCCTGCGGAGAAGTGGAGGAGCGAGGTCGCTGAGCGCGGCGAAAGCCGTTCGATCAGCGGGCCCAGTCGGTCGAGTGACCGTTGAGTCGAGCAGAGTCCGATCCTTATGGTGCCCGATCGCGTCGGTATCGCCCAGGCAAAAAAGCCCGGCGCTACGTCCTGCCCCAGGTACACGTCAACGAAATCGGGATGCCCGACGTCGGCGTAGACTTCTGCTTGCGCACACGTTAATATGGTTTGCACTCGCTCCAGTCCTGCAAGTCTCCCCACGGCGCTTTGCAGTCCGTCGGCTCCGATCACCACACGAGTCCGTATCTCGATCGGTTCGCCCTGGCTTAGTGCGGCGATGATGACGTCGCTTCCCTGCCATCGCAAGCCGCTAAATCGCGTTTTGACAAGCGAGGCAACCCCCGATTTGAGTGCCTCTAAGGCCATCGCTTGATCAAGCTCTCCTCGGTCGACAACGTAGGCCATCGTACGTTTGCCGTCGACCGTCAGGATGCGCCCGTCGGGGGCGTGGATATTGGCGCCGCGGATGGCGAGCCTGCTGACCGTTTCGGGCACTTCGCATCCTTCAAATGCGCGCGTGCTGATAAGGCCCGCACACTGTACCGGTTGGCCAATGGCGGCGTGTTCTTCGATCATGAGCACGCGTGCGCCAGCTTTTGCGGCGTACTTTGCAGCCATTGAGCCTGCGGGACCTGCGCCGACCACGACGACGTCGTATTCCATGGGCGTAAGCGGTTACGAGTTTACTATTTATATAATAAACCAGTCTTAGGCTCTCGTGTCAGAACGCACAGGCGAATCGATCGTGTGAGGGAAGCACGCATGGAGTACAAGCAGTGCCTCATTATCCGATCAGACCTCCGGTTGACCGCGGGAAAAGCGGCCGTTCAGCTCGCGCACGCTGCCGTCTCCGCGTATGAGCGCTCGGATCCGGCCACAAAGCGTCGTTGGTTTAGCGAAGGGCAGAAGAAGGTCGCGCTCAAGGTTCCGACGCTCAGGGACATTTATGAGCTTAAGTCGATAGCTGAGGCGCGCGGCTTCATCACGGCGCTCGTCGTCGATGCTGGGCTCACGGAAGTGCCGCCTGGAACCGTTACTGCCCTCGGTATCGGCCCTGCGAAGGAGTCGGAGTTAGACAAAGTGACGAGCGACCTTAAACTGCTCTAGCGGGCAACGAGGATGACCGACGTCAAAGTAGTTCCAGAAAGCGACGCGACTGTGGGAATGATGGTGTACCTGACGGCCTCTCGCGGCATCGGCGGGCGAATCCGTGAGCGCGTTGAGGACTTCGTAGTGAACGAGGTCTACGCAGACCGCTTCACTTCTGAGGGACGCTATCAGCTAATCAAAGTGACCAAGACGGACACCGAGACGCACCACATGGCACGTGATCTGTCGCGGCGCTTGAAGATAAGCCAAAGAAGAATTAGCTGGGCAGGAACCAAGGATAAGCGTGCGGTGACTACGCAGCGTATGAGCATTGATTCGATTCAGCTTGCGGAGCCGCTCAGCTTTGGAACCGTCGTCGCTGAGCCCATAGGGAGATCCGACAGGCCGATCTTTTTGGGCGACCTCGACGGTAACGATTTTTTTATAGCGGTCAGAGCTGTTGAGGGCCCTCAAAATGACGTCACAAGCGCGGTAGGCGGTGTCGTCGAGGAAATGCGCAATGCTCGCGGGCTTCCTAACTTCTTTGGTATTCAGCGCTTTGGATCAATCCGCCCCGTCAATCACATCATAGGGCGTGCGCTTGTTGACGGGGACCTCGAGCGGGCGGTAATGACGTACATCGGAAAGCCGTTCCCCGATGAGGCTGACGACATCAGAGAAGTGCGGCAATCGGTTGCAGAAACGTATGACTTCAAAGAGGCGCTCAAGCGCATGCCAGTGCGATTGCGCTATGAACGTGCGATGCTTAACCACCTGGCGAAGTATCCCAGTGACTTCGACGGCGCCCTTGGCGTGCTCTCCACGAATCTGCAGAGACTTTTCGTGCACGCGTTTCAATCGTACCTCTTCAACAGGATGCTGAGCAGCCGACTCGAGCAGGGGTTCCCGCTTGCTGTCGGATTTGACGGTGACCGGGTGTGGGCGCCAGACAGGGGGCGCATCAGAACGGTCGTGCCTAAGAACGTGCACGAGATAAACCAGGCTCTGGCCGCAGGAACTGCCTCCGTTCAAATGCCGGTTCTGGGATACGACACCGAGCTGTCAGACGGAGCCATCGGTCAGATCGAGCGAGATGTTCTCGCATCGGCAGGCGTTGATCTTGACGCCTTCAAAATCGAAAGCTGTCCGCGACTGGCATCAAAGGGTGTTATGCGCAACGTCCTCTTGCCGGCAGATATTCGGTTTGACGTCGCCCCCGATGAGCTTGCTGGAGATCGGGTGAAAGTCGAAATGAGATTCTTCCTCCCCAAAGGGGGCTATGCGACGACTGTGTTACGTGAAGTCATGAAAACGAGGTTGGGTTGATGCGCGTGCGAACGCCTCTACTCATTGTAGTTCTTTGTGGCATTATCGCAGTGAGCACGCTAGCAGGATGCGTTACGACGCAAACGGGCACGCCGACCAATACGAACTCGGTGACGACTGCAGCGTCAGGCAGCTCAGCCACCACGGCGTTAAAAGCACCGACCACGTACCGCGTAACCGTGGGGAGCACAATAGTTTACGCTGAGGCGGCCGATACGTTTGCAGAGCGCGAAATGGGTCTTATGAATCTGACCTATTTGAATGAAGATGCCGGCATGCTGTTCATCTTCCCAACGCCACAACAGCAGAGTTTTTGGATGAAGAACATGCGCATCCCGCTCGATATCGTGTTTATCACAGCGGACAACCACGTGCTCGAGATTTACGCATCGGTGCCGCCGTGCACCGATGATCCATGTACGCTTTACACGTCGAGCGCGCCGATACAATACGCACTTGAAGTGAACTCAGGCTTTTGTGCGCGAAACGGCATCGAAAGCGGCGATCCGGTCGTCATTGCTGCCGGAAGCTGAGGTTCAGCGTCGATTTGTACCGGTTGTCGATCGAGGTGCACTCTTCGCGAATCGGACACGGGAAGCACGCAGGGGCAGTCGCGTGACAAAACTCGAATCCGTGTTGGATTAGCAGGAGGTGACTCTTGCCGGGGTGAACAAGCTCGTGCTCGAGTGCCTCTTTGGCCAAGTCTTTTGACCGGTTGCTTCCACGAATCTCCTCCACGTTAACGTCGAGACCACGCCGCATCGCGCCGCGTTCGATGAATCCGAGTCTGCGGGCAACCCGTTCGATGTGTGTGTCTACGGGAACGATTTCGTGTCCCGCCGCGTAGAGCAGGACACAATCAGCAGTTTTTTGGCCGACGCCGGGCAAAGAAAGGAGGACCTCGCGCGCGCGGTGCGGTTCATCGTACACCCACGACATGTCTCCGTTCCACTGCTGCATAAGCGTGCGCGCGATGGAAATGAGGTAACCTGCCTTTCGGTGCGGCCCACACCGCTGTAGGGCGGGTAGGATCTCGTGCGGGTGTGCCTCGCACAAGGTTTGAGGCGTGATCGATCCGAACCGTCTGGAAAGTTCACAAAAGGCCGTCCGGGCGCGCTCGGCAGTCTTGTTCTGGGTCAGCAGGGTGAGCGTCAGGCACCTGAAGGGATCCTGCCCATTCATGAAATATAAGCCCGCAAAGGCATCTCTAAGCTTACGAATGCGGGGGTCGAGGCTTTTTAGGTGAAGAAGCGGCGTCCAACGCATCTCGTTAGGGCTCACACCCTCCATGTCGAGGTCGCAGGCTAAAGGGCCGTTGCATGCGTGCGGAGCTATCGTCTGCGTGACACCGTCAACGAGTCTGCGATAGCCGTTTGAGTTATTCACCCACTCTAAAGCGGGAATCTGAATAGTCATGGTGCGTGCAAGGTCGATAGGCGGGGTCATCGTGAATCGCACGTTTAGACACCTCGGTGGTCGCAAGCATGAGTTTGCACAGAGCTAATCATGAAAATACAGGGTATATAGCATCCGCATAATCACCTCGTATGTAAGCAGACGGTCCGGCGACGCGGCACACGGGATCAAAGAAAACGACGATCGCCGGTCACGTGCGCAGTGCGGCGTGCTAAAATGGAACGACACGGCAAGGACTCAGTGAATAGGTCCCTTGCTCGCCGCCGTTGCTTCATTTGCGCGGGTGGTACAACTGTGCACTTAAGCACGCGTTTACGGTGCAATCCGCCGGGCTCAGACATAATACTAAACTTTATCATACCGGACGCTTCAATACGCGACTGGAGGGCTGATAGCACTGGTGCAAGATCCCGCGTGGCGAGTGTTCGCCTATGAGCTTAACAAGTCGACGCTTCAGGTGAAAGAAGATGACGAGAGTGGTCCCTCGTACGTCATCTCTCCCACAGGTGCCAAGATCAACCGCATCTTCGTGGTTGGCGTGCTCACCGAAGTGGAAAACGTTCGCTCGAGTGAAGACCTCTGGCGCGCACGCATAGCCGATCCCACTGGGACCTTCACTGTGTATGCGGGAAAATATCAGCCCGAGGCAGCGGCGTTTCTTGCTCAGGCTGACGTGCCCCAGTTTGTCGCCGTCCTTGGAAGAGCGCGCCTCTATGCTCGTGACGAGGCCTCATACGTGTCTATATGGTCGAAGGAAATCAATCCAACGACGGAAACGGTCCGCAACAATTGGGTTATCACAACTGCCGAGCGAACGCTTGACAGAGTTGAGGCCCTTAAGATCGCCTTGAGCGCGGAATTGCAGAGCGATACGCTTCGCACGAAGCTGTTCGACAACGACGTTAATGCCGTGCTCGCAGACGGAATCACCCGTGCCGTGCTCTCATACAACGGATCAGACGTAATCGCTGATATGATTCCGGTGATCGCTTCGGCCATCGAGGCCGTTGTCGAACCGCGCGAGTTCACGCCGGCAAACGTCGATCCGCAACGCGCCCGCGCGACGGACGACGCAGTAATCAGCGAAAGTGAGCAAGGGCACGAGCAAGCTGACGAGGCGGCCACGACACAAGAAGACTCCGCAGCGACGGAGGCGCTTGCGAGGAACAAGGAACACGTGCTGCTCAAGATGAACGAGCTCGATGCCGGTTCAGGCGTCCCGTACGACCGTCTGATCGAGACGCTTGAAGCACAAGGTCTCGACGAAGATGACGTCGAAGAAGCTGTGCAAGAACTCATGGATACAGGGAAGTGTTACGAGCCGAAGATCGGTATTCTCAAGTTAATTTAACCTTCTTCGCGGACGAGCCGCGACAAGTTCTTTCATAAATGGCCTTTGTCCGGTGGCAGAGGCAGCGTGTCTCTCTCGGTGGAGTCGTTTTTCGAGAAATACTGGGGGGGTTCTAGATGACGCGGGTTGGTTTTGAAAAACGCGTTCCGTAAACGGATCCATAGCGCGCGCAAGATGTAAGCCCTTCCGCGTCTCTTGCCACTACTCCTTTAGTGACATCAGTAGCGCTGCCACTTTTCGGTAGGACGCCTCTCAGGGATGTGTTCAGGGACTGTTTTTTCCCCCGTGGCGCACGCTTCACTCACGTACAAGCCACAATAGCACGCGCCGTATTCGGCAACATCAGGGTCACAGTAAAGGCACGGGCAGATGATATCCTTGTCCCACTCCTTGTCGTTTGCAGCCATTCGACAAGGACAAGAGTGGTACCCATAACGCTCCTTATTCGTCAGTATCCCATCAACAAGGGCATTCACAATGTCCTTGTCGGGGTTCAGGTAGCGTCCCTTGCGTGGCGCGGCTGTAGTTATCGCTGCGAGGTATTGTTCGCGATCCATACACGTTCTTATCACCTCTCTCATTCTTTAATCTTGCTTTGGAGCGTTTTCCCCGACGTCGGTCATCGATGTTTATTAAAAAGCCGATTGTGTGGGACGTCGCGTCCGAAAGGTCGAGAATGGTAGTCGGCTGCTCGCATGCCTCAGCGAGCTAGACAAATTTCTTGAACATCATTGCTTGGAGTTGACTGATGCCGAGATGCCTGGATACAAGTGCAATGTCGTTTCCTGTGACCGCCAGGGCCTTAGAGGGCGGCAGCGCCGTTGCTCCGTGCGCGTAGATCGTGCCTCCTCGTTTGTTGGCCCCCAAGTAGCCCTGCGGCGTGCCTCCTATCACGAGAACACCCGATTTCATTTCGATTCCGGCAAACGCATCTGCGTCCCCGCGTATGATCACGGTTCCTCCGTTAAGAAGAGCTCCCGAGTTCATGCCTGCGCGACCGGTCACGATGACTGTTCCAAGCCGCATGAGAATGCCGGTGCTCAAGTCAACGTCTCCTTCAACGCAAATTCGTGTATCACACGCGCAGCGTGCGCCAACGGTGTCTCGCACGAGTGCATCAGACACGGTGAGCTGTGTGCCCGATAGCTTGTTAGGGGGCACAAGCGTATCGTCACTGAGGCCGTTGCACACGACATCGGTGATCGATCGATACTTCTGGTACCCAGTCCGATCAGACGCGACCTCAATGACGTTGCCGATCGGCGTCTTTACGGCCCCGGCCACGTACACCACTCCAGCGGTCATACTGATTCCCATGCGCGTGTCAACGTCGCCGTCGACAATCACGTCGCCCACCGGGATGGTGGCGCCGGTGCCCGAGAAAAAGTGCAAGTCGACGCCGACGCTTGAACACAGCCGATGTCCGACGTCTCCCCTGATGTAGACATCATCACCACGTTTCAGCGCCTCAACGACGTCGCGATAGGTGTATGTGCTCCCTTCTTGGTGCGGAATCCGGTCGCTGGGCTCCAGCTTCGAGCCTCGATGCTGCCAATAAAAGTTGTACGTGAAATCTGCTATGCAATCAACCGGTGCGTTTAACTCGAGCTCCATTACAAAGCCATGGTGTGGGCGTTAGAAAACGCTATCGAAAAGGCTTGCGCTCGACGGTGAGCGAGTCGCCCCCGCGAAGCACGACGTGTCCTTCGACCGAGCTAACTTCGAGTCCGTTCAGTCCTAGAGAGCCGCAAAGTACATCTTGTTCAGGATGCGCCCCTTTTTGGATATCACAGCGCACGACCGTGCGCTTTCCTACCGATGCCACGACCTTGAGCCGCGCTGATGCGGGATGATGTTTGGGAAGTACGATGAGGGGTGAACCAGAGTCCCGGATGAGAGCGAGGGTGCAAATAATTGCATTAGTAGTCGTACGATCGTTGCTGAACCCCGATGCGATGAGAAGATCTTCGGGGTCAACGGACATTACGATCTCGTCGTCTACCGTCTCGATGAAGAGCTGCCGGACGGCTCCTGACTTCACGACGCCGATCACACCGTCAGCACTGCGCACAAACAAGATCTCGTCGGCGTCGAGCGGTATGCGCTGTTCCATGCTGGCGCTCTGGATAGCTAAACTCACTAGTAAGAAAAGGGGCTCACGAAAGGCTTCGCAGTGCTAGGCGCTACGCGTCAAGCTCTGTTATGTCTTCCGATTGGCAGGATGGGCACATCGGGTTCTTGCCTATGCCCTTGAACTTCGACCCGCACTCCTTGCAAGCGTATTGTTTCGCTTCGAGTCGCTTTATGTCTTCGTTTCCAAACGGGCCACCGACCGTACACATGGTGAACTCTCCTAGTACAAGCATGCTCTTGAGTGCGTATAAGGGTTTCCTTAGGATGCCGAATTAGTTTCATTCGCTTTAAGACAAGGTTATATGCGGTCAGAGGGAAAAAACATGGTAGCGCCGCTAGCTTGGAGTATCCCTCTGTCGTCTAATATAGCTTGTAAATAATAATTTAGTTTATATTAAATTAAGTCCACATCCAGTACGATAATGTCTCAACCCAGGTTCACCCTAAGTTCATCGTTCAAGCCGACCGGGGATCAGCCTAAGGCAATCGCGGAGCTCGTCAACGGTATTAACGGAGGAGAGAAGCATCAGACGCTCCTCGGCGTCACGGGCTCTGGAAAGACGTTCACAGTCGCGAACGTGATCGCGGACGTGCAAAAGCCCACACTCGTCATCGCGCACAACAAGACGTTAGCCGCACAGCTCTATAAGGAGTTCAGGGAGTTCTTCCCGCAAAACGCGGTTGAGTACTTCGTGAGCTACTACGATTATTATCGCCCTGAGGCCTACATCCCGCACACCGACGTCTACGTGGCAAAGGAATCGTCCATTAACGACGAGATTGACCGGCTCCGGCATTCGGCTACCAAGTCGCTGCTGACGCGGCGTGACACCATTGTGGTTGCAAGCGTTTCGTGCATATTCGGCATCGGCTCTCCTGACGACTACCAGGAGTCCGTGCTCTCGTTGCAGGTGGGCGAGACCGTCAAACGGAGCGAGATTTTGCGCAAGCTCACCTCCATGCAGTATGAGCGTAACGACATTGATTTCTTCCGCGGGAAGTTTCGCGTGCGAGGCGACACCGTTGAGGTGTTTCCCGCTTACGGAAACACCGCGTATCGCATCGCGCTCTGGGGCGATAAGATCGAGGGACTCTACGAGTTTAATCCTGTCAACGGAAGAAAGACGGCAGCGTTTGATTTTCTCCCCATCTACCCGGCGACGCACTTCATCACCAACCGCGCGAGGTACACCGAGGCACTACACTCGATAAAGCGTGAGCTTACTGAGCGTTTGGAGTACTTGCGCGGCCAGGACAAGTTGCTTGAGGCCCAACGCCTTGAGCAGCGCACAAAATACGACCTTGAGATGTTGCGTGAGGTTGGATATTGCAGCGGAATCGAGAATTATAGCCGTCACCTCAGCGGGCGCGCTGCGGGGGAGGCGCCCACGACACTCATCGATTATTTCCCAGACGACTTCCTCCTCGTCATTGATGAGTCACACGTGACGATCCCCCAGCTAGTCGGCATGTACGCAGGGGACCGCTCCCGGAAAGACAACCTCGTAGAGCACGGATTCCGCCTCCCTTCGGCGTACGACAATCGCCCGCTTACCTTCGGCGAGTTTGAGAAGCGAGTTAACCAGGTTATCTACGTATCGGCCACTCCTGGACCGTATGAACTGGCGAAATGCGAGTACCCAGTCGAGCAGATTATTCGTCCTACGGGCTTGGTCGACCCGGCCGTGGACGTCCGCCCCGCTGAGAAGCAAGTCGACGATCTGATCGCAGAAATTCGAAAGCGACCGAGCGAGCGCGTGTTGGTGACGACATTGACGAAGAGGATGGCTGAGGATCTTTCCGAGCACCTTCACGAGATCGGAATCAAGGTGCAGTACCTTCACTCAGACATAAGCACGCTTGATCGGGTCGACATCCTGTACGACTTACGACGCGGCGCGTTCGACGTCCTTGTCGGTATTAACCTTCTTCGAGAGGGCATCGACCTTCCCGAGGTCACCCTCATGGCCATACTCGATGCGGATAAAGAGGGCTTTCTGCGATCTGAACGGTCGCTCATTCAGACAATCGGCCGAGTCGCTCGAAACGTCAACGGGAGCGTTATCATGTACGCAGACGTTACCACCGACTCAATGAGGCGTGCGATAGGGGAGAACAACCGTCGGCGTGTGCTGCAGCTCGCGCACAACGAGCGTCACGGGATCACCCCGCAGACTATCGTCAAGCCGATCGAGGAGCTTGTCGAGCGTCGTCGGCCGGGGCTGGTAGCCGATGAAGAACCCCCTATACCCGTCGTCGCAGAGGAACTCGAAGAGACGATCGCAGGATTGCAAGCAGAGATGCAGCAAGCGTCGCGCGGACTTGAGTTCGAGCGGGCAGCGCTCATTCGCGACATGATTCGATCACTCGAGGGAGGGGCGTAGCGTGACGGAATCCATTCGCATCAAGGGCGCAAAAGAGCACAATCTCAAGAACGTCGACGTTGAGATCCCGCGCGATAAGTTTGTGGTCATAACGGGGATCAGTGGTTCAGGGAAGTCATCGCTGGCCTTTGATACCATCTATGCCGAAGGACAGCGAAAGTACGTGGAATCGTTGTCCGCGTACGCCCGGCAGTTTCTTGGTCAGATGAAGAAGCCGGACGTGGATCACATCGACGGCTTGTCTCCTGCGATTTCTATCGACCAAAAAACGACGAGCAAGAATCCCCGTTCTACTGTGGGAACGGTCACCGAGATCTTCGATTACCTGAGGCTCATGTTCGCACGAGTGGGAACCCCTCACTGCCCGCAGTGCGGCAAGGAGATCGCCCAGCAGACCGTGCAAGAAATCGTCGATCAGGTGATGCGGCTTCCCAAAGAGACGAACATCACGATACTCGCTCCCGTGGTGAAGGACAAAAAGGGAGAACACCGTAAGATTTTGGAATTCCTGCTGAGTGATGGGTTCACACGAGCGCGCATCGATGGTGAGGTGCGCGAGCTCGATGAAGCCATCGACCTCGACAAGAACAAGCGCCATACGATCGAGGTCGTCACCGACCGTCTTACCATCGCTGATGAAGACCGGCAACGCCTCGCAGACTCGCTTGAGACCGCTCTCGTGCTCGGTGACGGCGTCGTTATCGTCGCCGGCGCCGAAGAGCTTCTTTTCAGTGAGCACTTCGCGTGTCCCGAGTGCGGCATCAACATGGGAGAAATTGAGCCGCGCATGTTCTCGTTCAATAGCCCGCACGGGGCGTGTCCGGCGTGCCACGGCCTTGGATTTGAAAAGACCCCCGATGAGGACTTAATCGTGCCTGACAAATCCCTCCCCGTCAAGAGAGCCATAGCGCCGTGGGCGAAATCGACGAGTGATTACTACCCGCAGTACCTCTTGAGCGCGGCCAAACAGTTCCATTTCGGCCTGGAAACGCCGTACGAAGAGCTTAACGACGAGCAGAAACACCTCCTCCTCTACGGCTCGGGCAGCCAGAAAATGCTGTTTGAGTACGCCGGCCGACACGGTCACGTCCGTTTTCTCAGGCCGTTTGAGGGAGTCATCAAGAACCTGTCGCGCCGCTATCGCGACACCGACTCTGAGTACATCAGAGACGAGATTGAGAAGTATATGCGCCTGCGTGCGTGCGATGCGTGCAACGGCAAACGCCTTCAGCCTAAAGCTCTTGCCGTCACCATCAGCGATCGCTCAATAGCCGACGTCTCGGCCTTGTCAGTCGACGCGGCGCACGAGTTCTTTGACCGCTTGCGCCTCTCGAACGGGAAAATGACCATTGCTGCTGAGGTCATCAAAGAGGTAAAAAAAAGGCTCAACTTTTTGCAAAACGTGGGTCTCAACTACTTGACGCTCGATCGAGCGAGCGAGACGCTTTCAGGCGGCGAGGCTCAGCGTATACGGCTCGCGACACAAATCGGCTCGGGCCTCGTCGGGGTGCTCTACATCCTAGACGAGCCGAGCATCGGTCTCCACCAGCGCGACAATCTGCGGCTCATCGGGACGCTGAAGAGCCTCAGAGACCTCGGAAACACCCTCATCGTGGTTGAGCACGACGAGGAGATGATTCGTACAGCCGACTACGTCATCGACATGGGGCCCGGCGCCGGAGAGCACGGAGGTGCCATCGTGGCGACCGGTACCCCGAGCGACATCGTACGTGATCCCGAGTCCATAACGGGACAGTACCTTAACCGCGTTAAGCGGATCGAGGTGCCGAACCGACGCCGGATCACGAACGGTAAGGCGCTGCGCATTGTCGGCGCGCGCCACAACAACCTCAAGAACATCGACGTTGAGATCCCTCTCGGGATCTTCACCTGCGTCACCGGGGTCTCCGGATCAGGAAAAAGCACCCTTATCAATGATATCCTCCATCGCAAACTCGCCCAGCAGTTGCACCGCGCGTACGGAAAGCCCGGCGACCACGATGACGTCTTGGGCATTCAGCACATCGACAAGGTGATCACGATCGATCAGTCGCCTATCGGCAGGACGCCGCGCTCAAATCCCGCCACCTACACCGGGGTGTTTGATTTCATCCGGGCCCTCTTCGCGCAGCTTCCCGACGCCAAGGCCCGGGGCTATCGGCAGGGTCGGTTCAGCTTCAACGTGAAAGGCGGCCGCTGCGAGGCGTGCAGGGGTGACGGAATCATAAAGATCGAGATGCATTTTTTGCCCGACGTGTACGTGCCGTGTGAGGTCTGCGAGGGGAAGCGCTATAACAGGGAAACGCTCGAAATTCGCTACAAGGGCAAGAATATTGCTGACGTGCTCGATATGACCGTCGAAGAGGGCGTGCACTTCTTTGAGAACATTCCGCGCATCAAGCAAAAGCTGCAGACGCTCTACGACGTAGGGCTGGGGTACATCAAGCTCGGGCAGCCGGCGACGACGCTCTCCGGTGGAGAGGCCCAACGCGTCAAACTGGCCACCGAACTCAGCCGGCGGAGCACCGGCAAGACGTTCTACATTCTCGACGAGCCGACGACTGGCCTGCACTTTGATGACATCAAGAAACTGCTCGCGGTGCTCGGCCGGCTCACCGACGCGGGGAATTCGGTGCTCGTCATCGAACACAACCTCGATGTGATCAAGACGGCCGACTACATCATCGATCTGGGCCCCGAGGGGGGCGACGAAGGCGGGTACGTTGTCGCGCGGGGAACGCCTGAGATGATCGCCCGGTCGGGCACGTACACCGGCGAGTTTCTCAAACGGGTGTTGAACGGATACTAAGAGCGATGCCACCACCTTCAGTCACCGCGAGGCTTCATAACCTGCCGAGCAGTCCGGGCGTCTACCTCATGAAGGACGCCGGCGGAAAAATCATCTACATCGGCAAAGCCGTCTCATTGAAGAACCGAGTCCGAACGTATTTTCACGGCGCGCCGACGGCGCCGCGAACGAGGGCGCTCGTCGAGCGGGTCGACGACATCGAGTGGATCGTCACCAACACCGAAAAAGAGGCGCTTATCCTTGAGTCGAACCTCGTGAAGCTTCACAAGCCGCGATACAACGTTCGGCTGACTGATGACGGTAGTTTCCCATACATCCGAATCACCGACGACCCGTATCCGAGCATCACCGTGACGCGCGTGGTGAGAAACGACGGGTCGGCCTATTTCGGCCCGTACACGAGCGCGCTGGCCACACGTCAAAGCGTGAAGGCGCTGCGTAAGGCGTTCCCGTTGCGCAGTTGTAACAGAGATCTACGGCGCGTTCTCAGGCCGTGCCTCAACTACCAACTCAAGCTGTGTGCGGCTCCCTGTGCGGGCAAAACGGATCCCGACGCGTATGCGCAACTTGTGACGGGCATACAGCGGTTTCTCGAAGGGCGACAAGACGACATTCTCACTGAGCTCAAGGGCGAGATGAACGGCGCGGCGATGGACATGGAGTTCGAGCGCGCCGCTACGCTGCGCGATCGCATTGCCGTTCTCGAGAGCGTGCGAGAGCAGCAGTACGTCGAGCCGCGTCGCGGCGACGAAGACGTCATCGCCATAGCCCGCAGAGGTCCACAGGCGTGCGCGCTCATACTTATGGTCCGCGAAGGGAGGGTCACGGGGCAACAATCGTACGCGCTCCGGGGGACCGAAGGCGCTGAGACGACTGAACTGATGACGGCGTTTGTCAAGCAACACTACCTACACCTCGAGGGGCCCTACATCCCGAAGGGCATCCTTCTCGAGCACGCGATTGAGGAGGCGGACGCCATCGAAAATCTCCTCACCGAGATCACAGGAAGCCGCGTCCATGTGAGCGTTCCACGGGCCGGACGGAAGACGAGGCTTGTCGCGCTCGCGCACAAGAATGCCGAATCGATGCTCAAGAAGCCAACAGCGGCCGATGCGCTGTACGTTCTCAAAGACGCCCTTCGACTGCGCTCGTACCCGTACCGGATCGAAGCGTTCGACGTGTCGAACCTCGCCGGCGCCGAGGCGATGGGGTCGATGGCGGTATTCATCGACGGCACACCACAGGTTAGCGAGTATCGCTCCTATAAGATCAGAAGCGTCGCTTCGATTGACGATTATGCGATGCTCAAGGAGATTGTCGGCCGGAGATATCGAGAACGTGAGGGCCGCGCGGATCTCATCGTGGTTGACGGAGGAAAGGGACAGGTGCGCGCCGTCACGGATACTCTGACGATGCTCGGATTGAGAACCCCCCTCGTGGGCCTCGCAAAGCGCGAAGAGCTCGTTTACGTGCCCGGTCGGTCAGCGCCTGTCGCGGTGCCGCAGATCGCGCTCAACGTGTTGATGCGCGTTCGTGACGAGGCGCATAAGACGGCCATCAGGAGACATCGCAACTTCCGTTCGCGCCGGCTCTTGGAGAGCACGCTGGATTACATCCCCGGCGTCGGCAAACGGCGAAAAGTCGAGCTCCTCAAACGTTTTGGATCCGTGGCTCAGCTCAAAAGGGCGAGCTTGGAAGAGATCCAATCCGTGCCTGCCGTTGACAAGACGACCGCCAACAGCGTATTCAGTTATTTTAACAAGCCTCAGAAGGTCGTCCGAGTGCCCGCCTCGAATACATAACACGACGAACGGGTAATTAGGAGACGTTATGGAAGCTTGGCGTCGAAAGCTGATTTTTGACCCGTTACCGCCCCTCATCACGGCCGAGAACGAAGCAATACGCTACTATGCGCGTAGGGATCTTTTAGGCGAAGCAGTGCTATCCATAGCGTCTCTGTGGGAGTTGAATCAGGTGCGAAGGCTGGTTCGGAAACAGAAGGATAACGGCTCTTGGCCGTACCGCGGCGCTCGCCGCACCTACCTGCGCTCGGCGGATAACTACGATCAGCTCGAAACGTACCGCATGGTTGGTGAGCTGGTCGAGAAATTCGGAATGACGCGCGATCATTCGGCCATGCGGCAAGCAGCTGAATACCTCTTTTCGCATCAGACGAACGAGGGTGATTTCAGAGGTATTTACGGCACTCAGTACTCTCCAAACTACTCTGCGGCAATTATGGAGCTTCTGATCAAGGCTGGCTATGCGCGCGATGAGCGGATAGCGCAGGGGTTCCAGTGGCTGCTCCATATTCGTCAGCGTGACGGGGGATGGGCGATCCCGCCGCGCACCGTAGGCGAGAAGCTTGACTCTTTTATGATGAAGGGCGATCCGGTCCAGCCAGATCGCTCAAAGCCGTTTTCTCATCTCGTGACGGGCGTCGTCGTGCGCGCTTTTGCGGCACACGAGCGACGCCGAGCCTCGTCGGCGGCGATGAAGGCAGGCACACTCCTCGCCTCGCGGTTCTTTCGACGTGACGTGTATCCTGACAGAAGCTCGGCTGTTTTTTGGACGAAGTTCTCATATCCGTTCTGGTTTACTGACCTTTTATCATCGCTTGACTCGTTGTCGCGGCTCGGGTTTGATCGGCAAGACACCGGAATCAAACAAGCGCTCGCTTGGTTCGTCGCCAAGCAGCGATCAAGCGGGGTCTGGGAATTGAAAATGGTAAGAGGAGCGGATAAGGTACTCACACTTTGGCTTAGCCTCGCGATTTGCCGCGTCATGAAATCGTTCTGTGACTGAAAAGCAGACGCGCGGCAGATCAGATTCGAGAAAGAGCTCCGGAGACCACGTCCTAAGCGTAATCTGTGAGGGGAAAGAGCAACTAGCTCCAAACGGCGCCCGCAGGGTAGTGCTAGTAGGACAAGCAGGTCTAAGGAATCGCTGCGTCGTCTGTCTAGATATTCCCTCTAACGTTCTCCTGCGTGCCCATGGGCACGCAAGCTAATCCCGGAAGAGCCTTAATGCGGGAGCGCTTTTTAAGTCATAATTCTGACACGAAGCAGCAGAAGCGACGACTCGGCCCAAGTTTGGGTCTACCGTCTTTGGGCTGCGAAGGACTGTGGGGGACAACTCATTGATCTGCACCAACTCAAAGGGGAGACGCCGGTGAATGCTCTACTCTTTATTGTCAGCTTGGCACTCATCTTCGTCGGCAGCAGCCTCTTTACGAATGGCGTGGAATGGATCGGGCGCAAGTTCAATCTTTCTGAAGGCGTCGTCGGTTCGGTGTTGGCCGCTGTAGGAACGGCGTTGCCCGAAACGATCATTCCCCTGATTGCAATTTTCTTTGTCGCTGGAACGACCGGCCAGGATGTGGGCATTGGAGCGATCTTAGGTGCCCCGTTTATGCTGGGAACCCTCGCACTGTTTATTACCGGCATGGCCGTGCTCATTTTGAGACGCCGTCGGGTGATGGGGGCCCAAATCAAGTTTGACAGCCAAATAACACGGCGTGATTTGAGCGTCTTTTTCCTCGTTTATTTAGGTGCTGTGATCGTGGCTTTCATCGCACCTCAGCAGACGAAAGCGCTCATAGCCCCCCTCTTTGTGGCCATTTATGTCGTGTATGTATGGCGCGTATTTAAGACTGGCAAGGGGGCATCGGACGCACCGTTGCAGCCGCTGACGCTTGACTCGTGGGCAGCGCGACTAAAAAGCGTCACTGCGCGCCAGACTCCATCGCTATGGCTCGTGCTCGGACAAACCGCTTTGTCGCTAGTCCTCATCATAGTGGGCGCGCAACTCTTTGTGAATCAGATTGTCAGTCTCGCGGAGCAGCTCCACGCAAGTGCTATGCTGCTTGCGCTTGTTATCTCACCCATTGCAACAGAGTTGCCCGAGAAGCTCAATAGCGTCCTGTGGGTCAGCCAAGGCAAGGATGCGCTCGCATTGGGGAACATAACGGGGGCAATGGTGTTCCAGAGCTGCATTCCGGTGGCATTTGGCGTAGCGTTCACCTCGTGGGTGCTTGGGCCCATCGAGCTCATAAGCGCTGTAATTGCTCTCACAGCGGGCCTTTGGGTGTGCGTGCTAGCGGCCAGAGCGAAGCTGACGGCACCAGCGCTCATCTTCAATGGGGTCCTTTACCTGCTGTTCCTGTCGGTCGTGCTCCGGGGTTAGCAGTCTCAGATCAAAAGCTTCTTCGTAGTTTTTCCGGACCAGCTCGTTCATCTTTGGTCAGGCGGGGCGCTTGGCTCTTGCTGCGTCACGAACGCATACGGACGCTCTCGTAATTGAATTCCCCCAAATCGTTAGCTAAAAAAAGCGAATAGACCCTCTCCACGCCTGCAATCCGATTCAAACGATCTTGCTGACCTGGCTGCTAATGTATGGGTATGCGTCGAATGTCTGGTTGAAGGAAACGTTAACATCTATTATAAGGGGATGCGCGGTGACGACCCCGTTTAGATTCATCATCACGCTTTTTGTCAAGATGGCTTGCAATACAGTGCTAATTGCAGAGCCGAAGTAAATAGTTGACTGAATTGGGATGTCGACGCTTCCGCGCGCCGGGATTTGGATTCCGTCTGACGTGCCGGTGCTCAAAACCTGGTTGCCGGAGGTCAATAGGAGGTTGTACGTAATGGCTTTGATATTGACTCCTACGACGTTCGGGTTATACAGTTTTATCACAAATGTTAACGTAAAGCCGGAGCGTGACACGTTGTCGATCGAGCTTACCGACACTCCCTGCACTTGAGGGGCCTGGAGCGTCAACAGAAAAGCGGCCCCCACGATGGCGATAACGATTATGACTGCGGCTATTATGGCGACGATAGTTCTTGTCCGCATAGCCAAAAAATAGGCATTTTGACTATATATAGGAACCGAAATGATTGACTGAGCCCGTCTGGCAGAGCGAAACGCACGTTGACCCACGCGTGCACCTGAAGTGCGCCACGGCCGAAGTTTAGTCTATTTGTAAGGAAAGCCAACCTTTCCGGCAGTCCTACGCGTTACGAAGGGGAAAGCATAATATCACTCTCCAACCCTACATTCGATACGGTGCACTCCTTCTGCCCAACGCTAACCGAGTGCGTGCAAACCATTACGTAATGTTAGAAATGCGAGGCGAGCACGAATGCCATACAAGGACGTCACTGCGCACGAGTGGGAGCGAACCGCTCTTTACTTTGCTGTCGGGATCCTCCTAATTGTGACCGCTGCAATTTTTCTCTTTACTATCAACCGTATCATAGGAGCAATCCTCTGGTTTGCCCTTGTCGCTGTGGTGCTCGTAGCGCTGGTCAGCTGGCACACGAAAACGTACGCGTACCGCTGCAAACAGTGCGGAGAGGAATTCGAGATATCGCCTGTAACGAATTTCGTAAGTCCACAGGGCGTAGGTAAAGACGGCGCGTGGAAGTACCTGAGATGCCCGCGATGCAACAAACACGAACGCGCCGAGGTTCTAAAGAAAGTCAAGCCGTGACGTCCCGTGCTGCACGCGTTGCTTCGCGCTCAACAGACAATGTGCGCAGTTTTAATCGAAGCTGAAACGCGCCACGTTTGGCAGCACGCTCTCAAGAGTCACGAGAATCACGGCCAAAAGCTGCTGCGTGCACTGTGCGTTGAAGACTCACTCTGCCTCCTCAAGGCTTACGAAAAAAGGAAAAAGTGGAGGATCGCGTCAAGCCGTTACTGCAACAGTGCGTGCGGCGATTAGCTATTCCGAATGTCGTTTGGGTTTCCTGCAGAGACGTTTATCTTCATCAACAACCGCGTTGCTCGCATCACATCGTAGCCTGCACTTCCAGCCGCACCATTTGCACGTGGACGTGTCCATTTTCATCTGGGGGGCGTCGTTCGATGTACGCACGTGCGATCTGTTCCACAAAATCCTCGCGCAACGCTTCCGGAAGGCGCCCCGTGTAAGGGAGGAAAACGGTGCGCAACCAGCCCTTGAGCGCCTCTTTCCCATCGTGTACCATGTCCTTCGGGATTAGCTCAATACGTTCTGGAGAGAGGCTAACGCGACTGATGAACCCGCGGTACTCTTCCACGCCGTAAAAGAACCAGGGGTAGGTGAATCCAACAAAATAATCTTTCCAGCGTCTGTCAGTGGTAAGTTCATTCGCGACGTCCGAGATCAATGCGGCATTGCCTTTTCCCCCGAACTGGAGCAGCGTCCGCCCAGACGGCTTAAGCGCCCGTTTTATCCCGGCAAGCACCGCGAGGTGGTCGCTTATCCAATGAAGGCTTGCAAACGACACAACGAGGTCGAAATCGTGACGGTACGTGAGGCGCGTTGCATCCCCCCAGCGAAATTGCAGATTCGGGAAAAACGTCGGAGGGAACCGGCGGTGGGCGAATTCGATCATCGTTTCAGAGCTGTCAATGCCAAGCACCGACCCATCTGGAACGTGCGCCGCAAGCTCGGCGGTTACCTTCCCATCGCCGCAGCCGATGTCGAGCACCAGTTCATCACCCGCGAGTTTTAAGGCTCGAATGGCGTCACGCGCCCACTGCTGCTGGGGCGAAGAATGTTTTTCGTAATCGGCGGCGTCCCATTGATAACTCATGTTTTCAAATCTCCCGTCACCGTCTATTTTTTAGTTGTTTGCTTTCTAAGTCCCTCGTTTCAAGAATGCTTGTAAGGGAAGTCGCGAGCTCAACAATCATATTCTCCGCTCGGATTCCACTAAAACCCTTGCGGCGGGGATGCGTCTGAAGTTCTTGCATATCTCTGTAACAGCGACGAGCGCGTTGAACTTGTTGAGTTTCATTTTTGAGCGAGGTAGCTGTCTGGTCTCGCTACGCACCCCTTGGATGGGTCAGGTTTCTAACACGACTCGATAACGTGCGGCGTTGTTGCGCACGCGTTGCACGCGCTGTTTATGTCTGCACAGGAGAATACCTCTGTTTTTGCGGCGATGTCGTGACGTGCGGCAAACACGAGCATCTCTTGCGTGACTGCTCTCCCGCCTGTTACGCTCCCGGCGATCGATTTTTGGCCGGCAACGAGAAGCGAAGCAGGTGCGCTGACGACCCCCGCTTCCGCTTCGGAGGACAGTCGACTGACGATGGTCAACGTGCCATTGGGCCGCAGCGCCTCCACATAAGCGGTCCACGGGAGCGGGGCAGTGGCCGTCGATAGTATGAAATCGAGGGTCCGGGCAGCGTTTCGCATTTGCGACGGGTCGCGGCTCATTACAAAATGATCGGCGCCAAAGGCGGCTGCGTCGTCCTTTTTTTCAGGGTTCGTCGAGAACGCGGTCACTTCGCACCCCATAGCGTGGGCGAACTGCAGGGCCAAGTGTCCGAGTCCGCCGATGCCAACGACGCCTACATGATGATGTGGCCGCACGCCGTAGCGCCGCATCGGCGCGTACACCGTAACGCCTGCGCACAGGAGCGGTGCTGCGCCCGCCGAACCGAGCGACTCCGGAATAGAGAAGGTAAAACGACTGTCAGTGCGAACGAAATCGGCGAATCCACCATGCCGCCGGACACACGTGAGCACCTTGCTCCGGCAGAGATTCTCGTAGCCGTTCAGACACCACTCACAGCGCAAGCAGCTGCCCGATTGCCACCCGACGCCTACTCGTTCACCAATGTTGAGCTGCTCAACGGCCTCTCCAGTGGCGGCCACCGTGCCGACGATTTCGTGTCCTGGCACGAGGGGGTAATGCGAGATACCCCAGTCGTTATCAATGAGATGAACGTCGCTGTGGCAGATACCACAGTGGCTCACTTTGACATCGACGTCGTACGGGCCCAGTTTGTGAAGCTCGTGGTCGAATGGCTGTAGCGCAGCCCCTGGCGCTCGTGCAGCAAATGCGTGAATTCGCATGGTTTGTTATCAGTAAAGGCTACATGCCGTCCACCACATTTTAGTGTTTGGTCACCGGCAGCGGCTGGCGCCTAGAGGCGGCCCTTCAGCTCGATGCGCGTCGCGCACGCCGTTCCTACTGCCCTAAAGGGTTATATATCACAAAGCATAGCTTCAGATATATTGTAAAAAAGAGGCTGCCATCGTGCCGAGACGAATATGGAAAGAGTGGGCGCAAGATCAATTTCTGGGCGTCGCGCAGTTTGGGCCCATGAGGATGGAGCGCGGCAACATCAAGTTTTTCGTGCTCATGACGCTACGCGACCAACCGCTCCACGGTTATGGTATTATTAAGGCCATTGGGGATGTGAGCGGTCACGCCCCGAGCGCAGGCGTGATCTACCCGACCTTGCAGATGCTTGAAGATCAGGGTTGCGTCGCCATGAACGAGGAGGACAACAAGAAGGTCTACATCTTAACCGATGCGGGGAGACGCTTCTTGGACGAACACCGCGACACCGTCAAGCTGCTGAGCACGCGCGCCGCTCAGCCACGATGGAGCTCGCTTCCCGGGGTCGGCCGGCGCATCGCGGAAATTGCCCGCACGATCTTTTCCAACTACTCGTACCTTGATGACGAGAAGATACAGCAGATCGAGCACATACTTGATGTGGCAAAGAAACAGATCGGCGAAGTGATTTTTGCGAGAAAGCGTTAAGACGGCGCTGTTACGGCGATAGGAATCGGCACCGTTGTCGGCTCTCTTGGGGTCGCATCTCTCGGCGATTTCGCGTACAAAGGTCGGCTCCTGATGGCGTCGTCGCTTCTGATGTCATTTTCAGTAGTCATTTTTTCGCTCCTGCACCTTTACTGGGTCTCGTTCACGCTGTTGGTGGTCATAGGTGCGTCGCAAACCGTCGCGTCAGCCCTCTCAATCACACTGCTACAGCTCAATTCCCCAAAGACCATGATCGGACTCGTTATGAGCATAAACACGCTCATCGTCATGGGAATCAGGCCCTTTGGGGCGTTTCCGTTCGGGGCATTGGCTGACGTCATCGGGACATCTGCAGCACTTGCTGCAGGTGCTCTCATAGCAGCCGCGATTAGCGTCTACCTTTTTGCCACGAATAGCGGGCTGCGCTCTGCATAACGGCGCATCGTTGTACAAACGCGAAGCGCAAAAGATCGATCATATGAACGTCCTGACCACGAATGTCACTGTGATTGTGCCACATCTTTGACTTTGAGGTGCTTATAAGCACGACAAAATCATAGCTTTTATAACGAATTAACCTGCTCACAGCTAGCATGGACCCATTGACAATCCTCGCAGGGATAATCCTCATTGTCATTTTTCTGAGCCTTCTAGTCGCACTACTGCGCGTCGGTTTGCGATTACTGCTGTACCTACTCCCTAACGCAATAATTGGCTTGATTATTCTTGTTGGCGCCAATGTGGTAGGCATCAGCGTGCCGATAGATTGGATCACCGTGGGATTTAGTGCCTTAGCCGGAATTCCGGGGGCCATCCTGATGATCCTGCTTTACTTGCTCGGCTTCGCACTATAGGGCTATAACGACTGAGCGTTCGATGTGGCCCATGGAAGAGTCTTTATGAGGCTGCTCGAATCGCCAGTCTCAACCATACCAGGGTATGAGAAAGTCATACTCACGCACACCACCGGTCAGCCCGGTTTTTCCACTCAATAGTTGCAGCTATTTCCGGTGCAATTTGTATTCAACGGCACACTCGAGTAATCTATCTGCACGCGCTGATGACGAAAATAATAGATTGCACTAGCTGCTCATTTGGCCGATGATGAGCACACCGCTTCTTGATTAGGCCGAGCCCGCAGAGCGCATCGTTTCATGATTACCACGGTACTACCTCAAAAATACAGTCGCAGCAAAGCTAGAAACTACTTAAAGAGGCGCACGAGCGTGGGACAAATATCGGTTCCAATGGAGCTTCAACGAGCTGCAAACGGCTCGGCAGATATGCGCATAGCATTGGCTGTTGCCAAAAAGAAGAATCTTGTCCCGATAGAATACCTTCATTTCGAGTCCAGATTTTCAAAAAAAGCGCAAAATATGAGCGAAAACGTTAAATACGATCGTGTAGAGCTTTATTGTGCCGTGATTAATAGGAGCCGGGCCCGCGATCTGGCCTGCCTCGAAAACCGTCTTCTCTTACGGCTACCGGGCCTGTGCTCCATTCTCGGTTTTTTTTTCGTAGCTTGTTAGACTCTTTTCCGGTGCAAGTAGAACGGCGAGTGCCCCCTCTGGCTTCAGGTTATGCAGTGATAAGGGGGATCGCCTTATACCTCGCTGTTTCCGTTTGCTTTCTTTGACGCTGTCCAGGTGAGGCGCGGTTGTGAGGCCTCCTTGACAGAAGTTGCACGTAAACTCGCACTTGTGCACTGGAATTCTTCAGACTTCGTCTTCCTGCCTCACGATCAAATATTAAAGCTGGTTTGAATCTCTTTCTTTGATTTCGGCGAAAAAGAGCTTCTATGGCCACAAAAAAAGCGCCGCAAATCTAAATCAATAAATAGCGTTACTCGTTAACGTGTAAGATAAACAAAAGGGGAGGTGACAATATGGGAGAATTAAAAACGATCACAAAGATTCCGGTTGGGGCAGTGGCCTTGATGGGTGCAGTACTTTATGCCATTTTAGGGCTCATTAGTGGTATCATTTCAGCTATTGGCATTGCAATTGGCGTCTCGGCAATACAAAACGCCCTTCCTGCAACAACGATGCTCGGCTCGGGAGCAGGCCTCGAGGCTTCCGCTATTATCGGTGGCTTGGTTTTCGGCTTCATTGGCGGCTATATCCTTGTGGCAATTGTAGCACTGATTTACAATTGGTTGGCGCCTAGAATTGGCGGCGTTAAGCTTGAGCTTGAGTAACGGCAAAGTACACGAATCGCCTAAATCGTAGAGGTCTAAGACGCAAGCACAAAGCGTTGATCGTTACTTTTTTTGTTTTTTGTAAAAACTAGCGTTCTTGCCGTACGCTTAAGAGTGAAGCACAAACTTCGAGCATGGGGCAAGACGAAAGCGTATCAATGTCCGATGGTAAAGATCCTTAAGACAGACTCAACGTGAATCCCGTGTTAGCTGGGTTAAGCAACGCACGAACTGGAGCACTGGTATGAAAGACAAGACAAAGTTCGAAAATGCCGCAAGCACTGTGTTTGCCCCGCAACTCGTCGGCCTGGTGACGACCATTGATCGTGCCAATCGACCGAACGTGGCGACCTTCGCTTGGATAATGAGCACCTCGCACGATCCGGAGCTCGTAGCAGTGAGCGTTTCAAGACAACGCTACACTTATGAATGTTTAACAGATGAATTCGTCGTTAATTTGCCGACGAAGCAGTTGCTCGAACAGGTGTGGGCCGTCGGGACCCGGTCAGGAAGGAACGTGGACAAGTTTCAGGCAACCGGGTTGGCGTCCATACCCGCAGAAGTGGTGAAGCCGCCCCGGATTGCCGAGTGCCCGACCCACATAGAATGCCGCATCATCGACACGCTAGACACGGGAGACCACACCATCTTTGTCGGCGAAGTCGTGGCAAAATCAGGTGACCCCGATGCAATGAAGGACGGGACCATCAACGAGCGTATTGAGCCGCTGTTCCATCTCGGGGGCAAGAAATTCCTCTGCGGTCGCGAACGAATTGACGTCGACAGGCATCGCAGGGGCAAGGACCGCGCTTGAAATCCCGGCAATCCAGTTTGCAGAGGAATTTGGGCGTTGGTCGTTGGAGCGGAGGGCGGGGCGTCTCGTGTTTATGGCGGCTACACGCGTTCCCAACTATTACCTGATCAAGAAACTGTCACTTCAAAAAAAATCAAAAAAAGGGTTTCAAAATCACAGAAGGTTTTTTATATCCTAAACGGTTCGATGCTGGAGTTTGAGGCCCGCCGCTCGCCCTACCTCGAATCGTCTTCTATTATTACGTGCGGCGGACCCCGCTCCATATTGGCCGCAGCAGCTTTGCGGTTGCGATAATTTTCTAGTTACAATGTAGGCGAGGCCGCTTTAAGCCCCTTACGGTTTTGTCTTGAGGGTGCGTCGCATATTCGCTGTTTTCTTAAGTTGGGCGTTGGAGCCGTCGCCTCGGAGCTGTGACACAAACGCGGTGTCACGCGTTTACACGCAATTCCTGCCTCACGCTTTTACACGCAGTTCCCGCCTCACGCGGCCTTATAGCGCTTTTGTGCGCAGGTTGGATTAGAGGTGAACGTTATGGCGACAAATGTAACGAGCACGCAAACGGGCGAAACATTATACGCGGGTGTCGCCCCGGCGTTGCGCATAAACAGGCGCATTGAAAACGACGAGATTCCACTCTTTATGCAACGGTGCGTTATTGACGCAACGCGCTGGGAAGTTGGCGGAACACGGTACGAAGAATGGCGCGCTGAAAACGGCAACGGGAAAGATTCGGCCGTTAAATGGCGTGACGAGGTAGTTACGCGCCACCTCCAGCAGCGATTTGACGGGCTAGAACTGCGATGCGATGGCCATCTCTGCGGTATCCGACACGATACTGACGAGGAGATCGACGAGCGATTCTACGACACGCAACAGCTTCGGGGCTCCATGCTCGCAAAGTGCCCGGGACAACGATGGCTGTTCGCTCTCGGGTGCTGCCGAAGATGCAGACCGCACGAGAGTTCGTGTTCGAAGGTCGAGTGAAGCTGACAGCGTCCCGCACGCAGTACTAGCGGCGTACGCTTCGGCGTCCATTTACGCGTCCGCGTACTCGATGTCCGGAAAGGCATCTTCGAATTCGAGCCTTCTGTCCGTGAGCTGGTTCCACACGGTCACAGCCTCTTCTGGGGTTAGCGGTGTCAGTTCTGGGTCGTGCTCTTCGTCGTCGCCAAAGAACGGCACTGTTTTTTCGTATTTGAAATAGCGCCCGCTCGGCGTCCGGAACAGGTCGACGTTCGTGAGCCCGGTTTTAAGCGTTTCAATGCAGAACTGGTGTTCGTTTTGCGCAAGAAGGATGGCCGTGTCGGTGTCGTACACCACGCCGCCAAACGCTTGTCTCATAGACATGTCGTATGGATGAACTCAGAGTTAAACTTTGTATATGCGCGCGGAAAGTAAAACAGAGGCATGAGAAAAAAAGCGATGGCTGCGTGAAAAAAACGATCAACAAGCCGAACTGTAACAAGGGCGCAGAACGTCGCCAACGAGGTCAACAGCGTGCTTCGGCCGCGACCGGCAGGTCACATGGCGCTCCAACCGGGCGATAATTATGTCCTTCGTGGGTGCTGGGCGCTGTTGCTGCTGATACGCTCATCCTTGATTTAGCATCAAGCGCAGCATTTCAGCATGGCGCGCGATCAATTATCCCCGACCTTTTCACCTGTCTTTTGCCCTTACAGGGGTGGTTTATACACAACGGGTTCAAGAGAGCCACATAGTACGCTTCTTTTCTCGATTACGTGGTCTTAAAAATCCGCTAGATCGTCCCCCTTGTCCGATCGTCCCGGGTTGAAACGCACCGCGTGGTACACTTTTTTTGCACGTGAGATCATCTTGGATCGCTGCTACGGAACGACCTTTTGTCTGCTCGTCCTGCAGGCGTGGCTGAACAAAGCTTCCACGTGGCAGAGGACGAGAATGGGGGTAGATCCCACCACGCTAGTGACTAGCCTATTCTACGAATGGAAGGAGGCCGTTACCACCGCAGCTTGGTCAAAGCAGCATCGCTGATGCAATTCAAAAGGGAGGGATACCCGACTCAGACAGCGCATCATCGTCGATAGCAGAAAAGAACTTGCGCCAAAGCTGCGATCCTAAAATCGACGTTTCTTGTCGCAGACGTCGGCGGCGTTCTCGATCTGTCACAAAAAACGGACAGCGAAAACCGTTTGTGTGACCGCCGGGGTTTGATGGCCGTTTTGCATGGGGTTCATTCCGTATGCTCTTCGGCCTCGAGCATTTCCATCAAAGGCTTCTTCAGAATGAGGACGCGCCTTCCGACTCGCACGGCCGGCAGCTCGCCGGACTGCACCATCCGATATGCGGTCGTTCGGCTAATGCCTATGAGGTTTGCGGCGTGCTCAACGGACAACGTCATTGCTTCGTCTTTATGGTGTTCTTTTGTCATGGTCGCACCTTACGAACGAAAAGGCGCTGAGCTACATATATATGTCGTCCCCGGCGCGCCGTGGGCACTAACATCAATGCACGTCCCTAAACAGGAGGGTGCCGATGATGGTCATCAGAATGAAGAATCCAACAACGACGCCGAAGTCGAGCGTGAGAGGGTACGCGTGCAGTCCGGTAATGGCGTACCGTAACACGTCAACGGCGTAGGTGAGCGGATTGATCTCAACCAGCGCTTTCATCCAGCCGGGCAGCGAAGTGACAGGGAAAAGCGAGCCGCTCAGGAAAAAGAGCGGCAAGGCCAGGAAGACCATCACCACCTGAAAACCCTCGATGCTCTCGACTTGGGACGCGAAGCACATCCCCAGTTCGCTAAAACCCATGGTGATAAAGAACATGGTCACCACAACGAGTGCGAAAGCAGCGGGAAGTCCCAGAGGGCCTGATAGTCTTACCCCGAGCAAGGCTGCAACGACAACGACGACGATTCCCTGGATCATTGCCGTCGTTGTTCCCCCGAGAGCCTTCCCGTGGAGTATCGAGGATCGTGCGACCGGAGCAACGAGGATCTCTTTGAGAAAGCCGAACTGCTTGTCGAACATGAAGCTCATCCCTGAGGACGAGGTAAGACTGTTAAGAAGTGCCATAAAGCCGAGGAGCCCTGGGACCAGGAAGTCGAGGTAATTCGTAGTGCCTGTCGACCCGGCGAGTTGCAGCGATGAGCCGAGTGATGCGCTGAATCCTACTCCGAATATGATAAGCCACGCCATCGGTTGGATGAACGAGATAACGACCCGCGACCGGGCTCTGAAGTACCGGGTCATCTCTCTCAGCCAGATCGAATAGATGTCACCCAAAAAAGCTCATTCGTCCTTTTGGCATCGCTACCGTCTCCCGGGGCCATGGAAACCAGCGAACCCACTCGCGGCCTCCTGCGCCCGAATCTCCCGTCCGGTGTACTTGATGAAGATGTCCTCAAGCGTGGGCTCGTGAAGCGCAATCGAGGGCACGGCGATCCCCTCTTGGCGCGCCACGTCCATGAAAATCGGTATCGCGGTCTCGCCTTTGTCGACGCTCAGCCGTAACGTGCCGTCAACGAGTTGGGTCGACTTGACGAATTCGAGCTGTTCGAGTTTAGTCTTAAGCTGCTCACTCCCGTTGGGCACCGTCATGATCACGACGTCGCCGCCAACGTCATGTTTAAGGTTCTCGGGAGTGTCCATCGCAACGATCTCCCCGTGATCGATAATGGCGATGCGGTCGCACAACTGATCGGCCTCGTCCATGTAGTGCGTGGTCAGGATCATCGTGATCTTCCTTTCTCTATCGAGCTTCTCTATGTATTCCCAGATATGACGCCGGGTTTGGGGGTCAAGTTCTCTCTGCCGGTAAGGTTATCGTCGTTGCTGCCTCGTGAGCTCGTCTTGGCTGCCTTCAAAACGCGGGACCTCTCCTGGCTGAAAGTACACTGGCGGGCGGTCAGCCGTTCGATCTGCCTTCCGCTTGTCTAAGTCGTCAACATAAGCCTTGAGCTTCTCACAGCACGTCTCTAGTTCTTTTACGCGTCGTTCTAAGGCGACTATCCGTTCGTCGTTCGTGTTTACACCCCTACCTGAGTTGGAGAAAGCCTATCATCTTTGTGACCTGCCGGATCATGCATCTGTGACGCTGCCGACAACAAAAATGTTATCTTTTCCGCTTGCTTGCGGCGGAGCTGCAGATTCTGATACACGAGCGGTGGCGCTATAAGGAACTATTGAGGGGGCTTCTTTGTAGCCCTTTCCTTCTTTGTCACGTTCTTGCAGTGGGGTTCCCTCTCAGCACAAATGCACCGTTTGTGCAAGCAATCTACCCCAGAATCGAACAGGTGAGACGAAGGAGGCCCCCTAAAATCTCTTTGCCGCTTAGGTGCAACGCAAATGGGGATCGTCCACTGAGGCACGGTGACAAAGAGCAACGCTTATTATCGGGCTATAGCACATCCAGCTTGATGGATAGCGAGGCTGCATTTGTTACGCGTCTCACTGGTTTCGGGCTCAGCGAGAAGGAGGCACAACTCTATCTGCACTTGCTGAAGTATGGGCCAAAGACCCCGTCTCCCCTCGCAAAGTCGTTGAAGACGTATCGCGAAGACGTGCATCGGACGCTCACCAGTCTCATCGAAAAGGGCATGGTCCGCCCCTCACTCGATGCGCCCACCGTCTACGCAGCGGTGGACCTCGACACCGCGCTCGACGCTGCCTTGAAAAAGCAGGAGAGCGAGCTTCGCGAGATGGAGGCGCGAAAGCGGGAGCTGCAGGAGCTTTCCAAGCGACAGCAGTTTCGGCCATCCGATGAGGTAACGACGTTTAAGATAATCAAGAGCGTCAAGGAACTCGTCGCTGTATCGATAGCCAGCGTGAACTCTATACAGGACGAAGTGTTACTCGTCGTTCCTCAGCTGATGTTAGTGATCGCCTCCTTCTTTGGCATAAACGACGAAATGCTAAGGCTTGTTGAGCGCGGAGGGCACGCGCGCGGCATCATATTTGACGTCACGTACTCGGGCATCGAACTGGTGCAAGAACTGCTCGACATTGACGAAGAATACGAATCTACGATGGGTACCGCGGGCTGCCCTTCGGAGTTTTAGACAAGAAGATTTGTTTGAGTTCGATTAACGTCGATATCACGCGCGCATCACTCAATGAGCCCATTTCAATGATCTGGACCGACGATCCCACCTATGCTGGCTACCTCATTGCCAACTTTGAACTACTCTGGGAGCAAGCAGTTCCAGCGACAGTGCGAATTCAGGAGCTGCTACAACAAGCGCCCGAATCCCCCTAGCGAATGGCCATGCGCCAGCACCAGACAAGAAAGCCTCAATTCGGCATTTTCACCGCGTAAAAAATCAACGAAATGATCCTCTAGGGCGGATTTGGGCCGAAAATGCGCTTTCGCCCTACTGGCCGTGTAAACTGGGAAGGCAGAGCCTGACGAAGTGAACTGTCCACGACAATAACTAGAGACACAGTTGGGCGAGTAATAATGAGCATCGAGAACCGCTCTATCCTAGGGGCCCTCCTTTTTGTAGGCACGGCGCAGTTCATTCTCATGATAGTCATCGCCGAAGCGCGGTATCCAGGGTATAACGTGGCGACCAACGCCCTAAGCGACTTGGGCGTGGGACAAACGGCGCTCTTATACAACGCATCAACCGCGGTGTTCGGAGCATTCGCATTCATCGGTTCACTGCTCGGACGGCGTACCCTCGGCACCGGCCTTACCATCACCCTTGCGGTCACCGGCGCCTGTACTGTGGGGGTGGCATTATTTCCTGAAACCATCGGCGCGCCCCACGTAGTCTTCGCGATCGCCGCATTTGTCTTTGCCGCGGTCTCCGCGATCATCTCGTACCGGGTGCTGCGCCCGCCGCTCTCGCACTTCTCAGTGGGCCTCGGGAGCATCTCGCTCGTTGCTCTTGTCCTACTCGTCACGCATCACAATCTGGGAATAGGTCCCGGCGGCATGGAGCGCATGGTCGCCTACCCGATCTTTGTGTGGGCGCTCGGGTTCGGAGGATCCCTAATAGGCGCAAAGTGACCATGAATCGACCAAAGCGGAGCGCTATCATATTTGGTGGATTTTATGATATGACCGTTGCCATGTTGCACGGGATCCCTCGCAGTGCGGCGGCCAGCAGCAGCGCACTCATCTGGCGAGGTCTTTTAGCTCTCGACTAAGCGAATAGCCAATGATGACTCTGATGCCGACGATGAATGCGAGAATAACAGCCTGATCCAAATTGGGACTGAGTATCGTCCTTACGAGGTCATTCGCGATAAAAAGCTCCAAGGCCAGAACGATTTTTGAGGTGTAATCCAATCTGATGGCGGTGTAGTCGGGCGGGTGTCGGCGAAGGACACTCTTTACGAGCTCCACTACGACGCGGGCACTTGCGTAGAAGATGATGACGGCGCCTACGACCTCGAAGAAGGTGACAATCCAGCTGACGACAATTACCCAGTTGCTAATATCGAACATGTGGATGAAGAACAGTCGGGCTTTTTATCGGTGATACTTGGTAATAACATTTCCTTTCGCGAAACCTACCCAGTCAGCGATTGCCACGACGCCCTTCTTCCAACATCCGCAGCATTTCAGCAGTATCCGTCGTTGGCACGCTGCACGCGTAATTCTGACAGACGTACGCGGTGGGCTTCCCGTCGACGCACGTCTGGAAGTTCGTAAAAGGAGCGATTTCTGCGATTTCCGGATGCTCCGTCTCTGCTGGCCGGAAAACCACCACATTACACGGCAGGAAATGCGTGTCAAGCGCCCTCAGCATGCGTTGAGTATCTTCTGAGCGCGAGTCCCCGCATATAACGGTCTCAAACGAGGGACCGAGGGCGAGATCAAGCGCGCTCAAAAGATGCGTGTGGGCTTGCGGGGCCCGCCTGACTTCGTGTGAGAGCGCCCGCCCCAGTCTCGACGCTTCATCGAAATACTCCGGCCTGCCCGTCAGATGGCCAAGAAACGTCAGGTTCATCAGCATTACCGAGTTGCCTGAGGGGAGTGCGCCGTCGAACACGTCTCGCGTGCGTAGGATGAGCGATTCCGCATAGTCGGCAGTCGAGTAAAACCCGCCGTCTGCTTTATCCTTGAAATGCGTCAGCACGTGCTCCAGAAGCTCAAGTGCCGCTGCAAGGTAGCGCGTTTCAAAAGTCGTTTCGTACAGTTCCGATAGGCCCCAGATGAAGAAGGCGTAGTCATTCAACGACGCGGTGACCCGCGCCTCACCCTCCCGATATCGGTGCAGAAGCCGACCTTTACGGTCGCGCAAATGCTCAAGGATAAAATCGGCCGCCTTTGCTGCCGTTGCGGCATACCCCGGCTCCCCGAGACAACGCCCGCCTTTGGCGAGCGAGGCGATCATGAGCCCGTTCCAGTCAGCAAGCACCTTATCATCCCGCAGCGGATGCACGCGCTTCTCCCTCATTTCATACAGCTTCTGTCGGATCGACTCAATGCGGTTTCTGAGGGTTTCTTCGTCCATCTTGAGGTCTGTTGCGAGTGCTGTGACCGATCGCGTCAGGTGAAGTATGTTCTTGCCGGTGCGTTCCCCCGTGCTCTCATCGCTGTAGTTGCCCGCGGATGTGAGGTTGAACACGATACAGGCGAGCTCTGCTTGCTTCGTGGTGAGCCCTCTCTCAAGCTCCTCGAGGCGCCACAGGTAGAACTTGCCCTCCGCTCCCTCGCTGTCAGCGTCTATCGCGGTGTAGAAGCCTCCCTCGGACGAGGTCAACTCCCGCGACACAAACGAAAACACGTCCCGAACGACCCGCGCATACTCGTCGTTGCCGGTTGCCTGATAGGCCTCAGCGTACGCGAGCCCGAGGAGTGCCTGGTCATAGAGCATCTTCTCGAAATGCGGGACGAGCCATGCAGCGTCAGTGGAGTATCGATGGAAACCGAATCCCACGTGGTCCCAGAGTCCGCCGTGGCGCATCGCTTGAAGCGTCTTTTCCACCATCCGTATCGGCTTGTGCTCGCCTGTTCGCTTCCAATAGCGAAGCAGAAACGCAAGGCTGTGGGGGGTGGGGAACTTCGGGGCACTCCCGAACCCTCCGTGCACGTCGTCGAAGAGGCAGGTGAGCCCTTCGTACGCTGTCTGAATCGCTGAGGCGTTGAGATCTCCGGCCGAGGGCGTGGGCGATGACGCACGGAGCACGGAAACGATCTCTGCCGCAGAGGTGTCGATCTCGGGCCTCTTGTAGCGCCACGTCTCCTGTATGCGCGGTATAAGCTCCCGCATCCCCGTTCTCCCGAATCGCGTCTCCTTTGGGATGTACGTGGCCGCGAAGAATGGCTTGGCGTCAGGGGTGATTACTACGCTGAGGGGCCATCCTCGTAGCCCAGTCATTGCCTGACAGACTTCCATATAGACGTCGTCGATATCCGGCCGCTCCTCCCGGTCGACCTTGACGTTGACGAACGCGTCGTTCATCATTCGCGCGATCTCGGGGTCCTCGAACGACTCGTGGGCCATAACGTGGCACCAGTGGCACGTCGAGTACCCGATCGACAGAAACAGAGGCTTGTCCTCGTGTCGTGCCTTGTCGAACGCTTCGGCCCCCCACGGATACCAATCGACGGGGTTACCAGCGTGTTGGAGCAGATATGGGCTCTTCTCGGAGGCCAGTGCATTTCTCCGTTCCCCGCCTTTCGTTCCTTCGCGCCCCACAGGTACCTCGGAAGTAGGCTAGTGCCGCGGCGCAAATAGCTTTCGTTGTTCATCATCTGTCCGCGCGTAGCTTAGGACTATCTTATAACTATATTACGGTGAACCGGCATACGCGTTGACAAATTGCCCCACATCGGGCCCTGCGATCTCGAGTGCACAACGTGGTCCGGATCATAAGGGCAACAACAAACTATGAAACGAAGCGTGTTCAGGTTAATCGTTGTGTTATTGGCTGCGGCGGCGCTTGCTGCGGTGGTTATCACAAACTTCCCGCATTCGTCAAAGTCCGATTACAGCGCCGATTTTGCAAAAAGCATTGAAGGCATAGGGTGGACCCCCATAAATCCAATAGCACAGACAGCCGAGAATGTGTACTCGGGGTCGTATAGCGCAAGCAGCGGAAATGGCAGCGGAAATGGAAGCGCTAAAATCGCTGTGACGATCGAGATCGCGCAGTCCGATGCTGCGGGAAACGAACGATATGGGCAGTTAGTCCTCCAAAAACAGAATGCCGGGTATACAAGTGGGGAGAGCAATCTTGGTAACTCCACCATATTCGGGGACACCAAAGCGTCGTGGTTTGGGTATAAATCGAACACCCTCAATAACGCGTCGACGTATACTGTCTTGTACGCCTATAATGCAGGAATTAGTAACTGGGTTGTAGTGACTGAGTCTGCGGGTACTCTGAGCAACAGCACGAGTTGATCCTACTGATTCCGTCGCGTCTAGGCCCAACAATCCTTTTTACGCGTGAAATAACTGCAAACAATATGCTATACGATAGTAGAATCCACGAGCAGCCGGGACCTTAAAATAAGGGAAGCAAAGGAGCAAGAAGAGATTGATAAAACTTGTAATAGCGGTCAAACACGCGGATTCAATTAATGAAAGCAGCACAGCGACGACGAGAAAAAAGAAGGGTGAGCAAACGGACGTCTGGTCGTCTGAGCGTGTTCATTTTTTGACCACTCGAACACCATACACAGTTTCTACGATCACATTTCAACCGAAGCCTTTATCGTTTCTTTTGGTACGTTCTTAGGCGTCGAGTGGCGAACATTGCAAGAGGCAATCATGCGCATATACAAAATCGTTTCATTTTCTGTAATCATCCTTCTCGTTGCCGTGCTATTTGCAGGCGTTGTAACCATTCCTGCAGCAGCACAGTACGATACGATGCAGTTCCGCTACAACGCCCAGCACACCAGCGACTACAGCCCCGTGGCGGGGAGCAATACGTCGAATGGCAATCTGACATGGAGCTTCACGACCGGACACTACGTGTTCTCCTGTCCCGCCATCGTCAACGGTGTGGTCTACATGGGGAGCGATGACAATAACGTCTACGCCATCAACGCCACCACCGGGGCCCAGCTCTGGAACTACACGACCGGAGGCTACGTAGGCTCCTCCCCCGCCGTCGTCAACGGCACGGTCTACGTGGGGAGCGATGACAACAACGTCTACGCCCTCAACGCCACCACCGGGGCGAAGCTCTGGAACTATGCGACCGGAAGCGCCGTGTTCTCTTCCCCTGCCGTCTCGAACCTAGTGGTCTACGTCGGGAGCAATGATGGCAACCTCTACGCCATCGGCACCGCAGCCGTGGCCACAAGTCAGGGTGCAACGCCCGGCTTCGAGGTCGTGCTCGCTTTTGTCGGACTCGTAATCGCCGCGTACACAGTGAGGAGGAGGCGCTAACACATCATCTTCGTCTTCTTTACGCGTGGCAGAAGAATGGAGCGAAGACGGCTCACGACGAGTCGAGCAACTGCACCAACTGGGCGACGTTGTGCTCGTTTGTGACAAATCGCGGCGGTATGCTTCGTTGAATGAATCCGGATATTCCGAGCAGCTCTTCCATCTCAGATGACAGTGCATACGTTGGCCGCGCGCTCGTGTCGGGTTGCTTCTGACTGATCAGCCGCGCGTGGTTCAACAGTCTGCTGTTGTTACTGCCCTCGACGATCACAAGGTTCTCGAAGGCGTATCCGCGCTTGACGTGCGCGTTGTACGGATACCGCTGACGACACGCGGCTCGTTCAGACGCTGACAACCAGTTGAAATCGATCACGTGATCGACCGTAAAATAGCCGACGAAGTACAGCGCTTCGGGATACTCAGCGTTGTCGTGGTTAAACGGTTTTAATCCTGCATAAAAAACGAGCAGGTCCCCTTCACCCAACTCAAGGAGAGGCCGACGTTTTGCCGTGGCGTCACCGTAGGTGCACGTCTCGAACTCAGGATCGTCGTGCATCGGCACGTGCCTGAGCGCTGGTGGCACGTAGGTTGACAGCGGCTTGCCCTTCCTGCCGATTCGTTCGCCGTACGTCGTAGCTGTGCACGATCGATACGTCTCCGGAACGGGAACGAATTCGAACGATCCATCCTCAAAGATTGGACCATAGGTTCCACCCCTTCCCTTGTCGATGCCGACCCGGAGCAATAAGGCTTTCATAGCTTTAGGTCCCACAAGTTCAGGTCTGAAGCAAAGCCTCTTAACAACACCTATACCTCCACGTCCATATCAAATCCGGATCGTAGCTATAGTAAATGGTAAATGGGTTTCTAGCTCTAGTGCAGAGCCATCGGCGTTACGCAGCTCTTCCACAACTTCGTCGCACAGATCGCCGAGATCTTCGGTCGTTTCAATTTCAGCGGGGGTTAGACGTGTGTCCATCCTTTTTTTCGTCCATCCCTGGGCCCGTTGCCTACGCTTTCGTGCCACATCGTGTGCGCGACGTCGTGTGGGGTCTGCGTAGGGCATTTACGGACCTTCCCTGCTTATTCTGTCCGCTCGTGTGCTTCCAAAACACATTTCTTCGAAATAGGTCCGTTGAATCTCTGTGGACCAGTGCGAGGGAGCCAGAAGTTCGTCGATCGTAATCGACGGCGAGTTCAGACATCTTTTCTTGGTATCACTGATCATGCATGAAAAAACGGTGTTATATAAAGTCGATTATCGGAGAACGTCAAATAGAGCTTTGTTTAACTTTTTTATAAAAAAATAGGCAGCTGATCGTAATTAGCGGCTGCCAGTTGTGGTGATTCAAGATTACGGAAATCGGCGGCGTCAAACGGTAAAAGGTGCTAAAGAGAGAACGCATGGTCGAAACAAGACTACTCGTCCTCGTCGTGCTTTCGTTTTGTGCCACGATTTTTTCGACGACTAAACCCTTAACTGGCGAGTTGAGCGGGACCGATTAACCTAAAAAACTACATAGTTCTACCGGATTGGAATCGGCGACCTCCGCCGTGTAAATACGGGGGGCGTAGCGCTTACTAAGGCGTTTTCATGGTTCGCAGGCTGCTTTCTGAGGGCGTGCACGCTGACGAAACGACTAATACGAAGGCAAGCGCTCCGTCGTGCACCGTTTGATAGATGCGCGTCGGCAGTCCTGCAAGAGAAGGCGCGAGATAATGGGGCAACCGGATCGTTGGATAGCTTTATTCCGTGCTTGCGTGGTGGAGCGAGATTTTGCTGCGGTGGACTTCCAACGGTTGCGCCGCGTGGTGAGGATAGAAATAGGGTTCAATGGCAGTGGCTAACATAATACGTGCAAAGTCGGCGCTGCCACTTAGTCGTTGTGATTAGTCCTGCGCGAGTGAAAGAAGTGCTGCAACATATGTAAACCGATCCTAAGAACACGGAAACGAGATTAGGCGTCATATTGACTCGCTCGTAACGGCTAAGGTGGCGTGTTTTGCTCAGTGAGCGGCGAGATCTTTGATCTATCATCATAATAAGCCATTTTCGCATCTTCAAAGATGCCGTCTGCCGTAATCGCGCTTAAATCGTCTATAAATTCGTATTCACCGTCTTTTACGACAAGCACGCAGAAGTGGGTTGGATGATTCTTAGGATCAAATGGGATCTTTTGGGGGCTCATGGCTAGAACGGAGAAGCTAAAAACCTTCCAATCTTTAGGGACGATACGCATTTCAAGATTACGGATCACAAAAAAATCTCCTGTTGCTTTGATGTACTTCTCAAAATAGGCAGAGCCACCTGTTTCATGGATGGATGTATTCTCATCAACTAGCTCGCGCGACAGCCTAGTAAAAGCGGGTGAAACCTTCAGAGCAAAAAACTCGTCGACTTCGGCCCTTGAGTGAGTAGCGCCACACGTATATCTTGTGTCCGCCCTGATTTTAGCCCAATATTGCTGCTCTTCTTGGTCAACCTCTCGTTGTCGGCTATAATGTGGAATATAAGGCGATTCTGGGCCGCTTAAGAGTTTGATTTCTTCTAGTGCTGATTCAAGGGCTTGTGGATTTTGTGCAAGGAGCTTGTAATGTTGACTTAATTCATCCAGATTAGAGAAACTTGTGCTATTCAGAAGCAAATAATGCAAAAGATTCCCAGCGACCGACTTGGCAAAAAGACGATCGTGTTGAGAGATCTCTGTTCTAAGTTCATGGACGTACTCGTTTCTTTTATCTGACAAAAAGCGTGCTTTGTATCTGACGTATTTATCTCGCCAAATAGGCAAATTACCTAATAAGCTAGTCATTGCGCTTTCTCTGTCATTTTCAGTTTTTAGTAAACAAAATTCAATGCAAATCCAGTATTTTAGATATGAACTTGCTATATCTTCTGCGGTTGAAGCTTGATAGTAAGAAATTAGCGCATTGCGCAGCTTCTCTGCCAAGCTATCTACTTTTATTCCGTTGTAAAGTTTTAGCATTGCATTAAAATCGGCAAGAACCTGCGATTCTTCGACAGCTTCGAAATTCGAAGGCGGTTCATTTTCGTCGAAGTAATATGCAGTACGAAACGTCTCATTCTCGAAGATTAGAGCGCGGCTTAGCGACAAGTCTGAAATTCTTGCTTTTGTGAAAAAAGATCCGTATTGTGTGCCCCTATACCTAATTATTTGAGCTGGATGGTGTTTGCAAAAAACGAGCAAGCCTAGAACAGACTGCAATTTGTTGTGACAATAGTTCTCAGCAAATTCAATGTTGCCCGCATACACATCTTCTACTACGAAAAAAGAAAACTTCCGGTCAAGATATTCTTTTAGCTTATTTTCAAACTCGTCGTGCAAAATCTGAAGGGAATCGTTAAACTGCACAATAAACTGATCAAAGTTGACGATCTTAAACGCCTTATTGTCTATTTGCGATTCAATTCTCTCGCTGAGCTTAAGGTTGAGCGGATAAACTATGCTATACCTTTTTTGGCCAGTCTTTGCGAGATCGTCAATCGCTGCAAAAAAAGCTTTTTTGAAATCTTCATATGAACTTTCGTTGCGTGTTTTTAAGTCTGCAAAAACTCCCTTAAGTTCGCTTCCAACGGGTTTGCCGACGTCTCTGCCAAATAGCAGTTTCTTTAGCCTGAGTTTTGTTCTGATATCTCGCGCAGATTTTGATTTATCAAGCTTGTCGTCCTAGAGAAAAGAATAAAGTAGATTTGCGTATTCGCTAAATATTCCCAAAGCTTGATCTGCTAGTTGAAGTTTGCCGTTCTTCTTGACAAACAAGTTAGTAATGTCTTCGATTAGAACATCCATTGGAACACTTGAAATTTCGGACATTTTCTAGTTTATCAACTCTCAAACTCTATGTTGGCATGCATTTATTTGATTTGCTGCTTATGATGCGGCAGTTTAGGTCGCTACTGGCAGCGGATGCTTAGTAAGCCGCCAATTGACTCCACTAACGCCGTGAGCAAGTTTATAGTTCACGCTTCACTGGTCATTCACAGCGTCGTCGCACTGTTCAGAATTTTCCTAAGATCGCTCGGCACTAAACACTAGGTAACTTATAGCTTGGACATTGCTCATTTCGATCAACAGACCTTCTTACGACATTCTTTTTCGATCTTGCTGAATTACCCACGGAAGGGCATTTTTTAACCAAAGAGCAAATCAGTTTGAGTATGCAGAAAGGGCCGCCGTTGCAATTTCCAGTTACAACAACTTTTAGGCGGAGTTAGCCACCTTTTGCGTTGATTGAAATGCAAATTGACAGTCGCTTAGTCGGCAGGACTACCGAGAACATATTTCTCAGTTTGATGAACGAAGAGGAAATCTTTGCCCATTCTTTCGATGCGGCCGGATTTGATGGAATTGTTTTCGATATTCACAATAAATATTTTAAAGTGGGTAGATCCCCGTTCTATGTTCAAATCAAATGTAGGGGTTTGCCAGGTGAAAAATATGATCCTCAGGGGCATTCCCTTAAGACTTTCGATAAAATATCCGCCATTAGTGAAGAAATTCGAATTCCTGAAACTTCTTTATAGCTGATCGTCGGATTTTTCAAGAACAAAGACATCAGGCAAATGAAGTATTACATAGTGCCCTTCTCTTCGTTATCAAAATTTGAAAAGAACTGACAATATCGTTTTTCACCACCAATATGTGAGGAAGTTATGCTGAGTGATTCAAACATTAAATCATATAATCTAACTTCGGTGAAGAAGAGCCAGGGCCCCGCATACCCGGTTTTTTTATCGCTAATTCGTTTTCTTTAAGCAAGACAGAAGCTGCGAAGAGATTCTTTAGTAGAACGTGTCAGATAAACAACCCCCATTAACTGCCCCACGCTGCCGATTAAACGATATCGACGGCCAAAGAGAAAAAAAGATGGATAGGGACAAGTAATAGACTTTTTTGCTATGGCAAAGCAGGCTAGTTACTGCAAAGAGTGCGGCAAGGACTTGAGTTTCATTTCTAAGCGGCTTCACAAGGGTTTATGTACAGACTGCTTTATCGAAAAGACTAAGCCTCACTGCAAAGAGTGCGGCAAGGAATTGGACGCTAAGACTTACGGAGATGTATGTCCAAAGTGTATTCTGGAAGAAAACAAGCGTCACAAGGGTTACTGCAAAGAATGCGGCAAGAAACTGCCTGCCAAGCCTGACCTGAATTGGGATAGAACCGAATATCTTGTGGATGTGTGCTCAGACTGTGAGTTTGTTAAGTATGTAGACGGAGAGCCAGTAAACCCTGATAAGTTTACGGCCCGATACGTTGGCGGCTATGGAGAGTATCCAGAGCCCCTCCTTGTGCTGATGCTCACATATCCTGATCATTTAGAAGTGCCCGAGCTAGGCCTGACGATACCGTATGACCAGCTGCAAAATGTTCAAAGTATGACAAAAGAGGACCTTACATTAGGGAACATGATACTCTTCGGCTTGTTTGCTTTTGCAATGAAGAAACGGACGGACTACCTCGTTATCACTTTTAACGATGTGGTCGGCATCGAACAGAATGCGGCATTTGATTTGTTCGGTAAAATATCAGAAATACAACCCCTCCTTTATCAACAGATGGTAAACGCACGTAAGGGTTGGCGAGAATTGTGAAAAATTGCAAAGGAAAGGCATCATTTTCCTTCTAATCTATTCCTCTCTCCTATCTGATTACTTCTTTTTTCGATTTCAAGCACACAGCGGGTTCCGTTCACGGCCTGACCCTACAACGCAATGAAGTGAGGGCCCCAAAACCACTTTGCGCATGGCCTCTCTAAGCAATAGTTGAAATTTCGCAGCCAAAACGGTAAATTTAAGCTGTCACGCACCGTCTGTGCGATCTAACGTTTTGTGCCACTCTAGTGGCGTAGCGTCACGGGTGGGGCAAAACGAGGGGGGAATGAATATGAATGCAATAGTTAGGATGATAAAACGGTATATTAAGACGCCGCTCAAATATGCATTGCCTTTGCTTTTTATAGGCGCTCTTGTTCTCGTTTCAATTAGTGGTTGCACGTCGCCTGCTACGACTAGCCCAAGCCCGACGGCACAGCAAGCTCAAGTAACTGCAGCACCAACTTCGGAAGCTTCACCGACTGCGGCCCCAACAGCGAACTCCCCCGCGGCGAACGCCAACGTCGTCGACGGGATGGAATTTCATGCTGCGCCCGTAGCGAATCCTCCGCAAGCTTTGGGCTCTAGCGGAGACACCACACCGGCGGCAGGGAATGTCTACGTGGCTTTTGACTGCACGGTGAAAAATATCAACGCGCCGACAGACAGCAATACTCGCATAGGTATGACATACTGGCAACTGCGCGACAAAGCGGGTAATGTCTACGATCCGGAAATTTTTGTCACAGGCACACCCGGCGTTAAGACGTTTGAGAGTGTCGATTCACAGCATGGCGACATCGTGCATGGCTATGTGTTCTTTGAAGTGCCAGCAAATCATGGAGATTGGAAGTCGTTGACCTACAACGATGGAGGCCGAAACGCAATTATTAACCTGTAAAACCACGGCGAAAACGGCGAAAATCAACCGTCCGGGTCGATTGACCGAAAACATTTGGTCGAGACGCTAACTTCTGTGATTGTGTGAGTGACGGGGCTCTGGAAAGAACTTGGAATCAAGGCTAACTACGAAACGATACGCCAAAAATACAGATGATGCCGTAACGGTGCACAAACACCCGCGCAAGCAGAAAGGAAACACGTTGCATATCTTAACCCCTTGTGTAAGCGCCTAGTCATCGGCACTCTTCTCGATCGGCAAGGCGGCGCGGACAGTCCTAGGGACAGATCGCGGCAAGGCTGAATGCCGGGCGAAAAATGAATCAAGTGTAAACTGGCGTAATCTACGAACTTCAAGAGTTCAATTTGAGCTTCAGCACTATGGATTTGCATGCTTCTTAGCGTGGCGGAGCTCGCGAGTCCGTTCAAGAGAAGGGCAAATGCATTTAGAAAATGGGCGGGTTTAGCCTCGTGATATCGAGGATAAAGATTTACGCATTGAGGACGTATTGCTAATTTTGATGCGTGATGCCGAATGTTGCGGAAATAGACTCGCGGGCAGAGGGATGGCAGCCAGATCTCTTTAAACACGGCTTCCTTGTTACGGCTGTAGTTGCTATCGTCGCTGTTGTTATCATAGTGGCCATAGCGCTAACGCGCCCACTGAGCGACACAATCATTGTAGCTTTGATTGGTGTAGTCGTGACGGTTGCGGGCGGAGTCATAAATCTCGCATATATAGAACCGAATAAGGATAGAGAGGCAGGGCTAGCAAAGGAAAAAGAAGCGCGTGAAAAAAAGGAGGAGCTGAAGAAGCAGTTGCATTTAGCGCTCTACAGCGAAATGATAACTATGTACTGTACGCTTAGATCAACTGCGATCGAATACAGGAGCAAAAATACGGACGACAAAGTGCGCGCTAACTTTTTACAAGGATTGATCGCACGCGACTTATATCGCACCCTGCGGCTGAATGATCCCACGTCATTCTACCAATTAGATGATGCACACGCAATCGATGACTTTTATAGCGTGACGGAGTCTTTACTGAACGAGGAGCCGGTCGACGTCGAGAGAACCGTTGGAGATGTAATCAAGGACGTCGAATTAGTTTTGAACAAGCTTCGAGACAATATGTATTACGGGATAATTGGCATTAAGAAGGATTTATTGATAGAATGCTCTCGAGATTCGATGTATAGGCTGTGCATCGATGAGTTAGCAGAGTTATTAGAGTGACCAATCTGTGCCGCATCTTCGACCAATATCAGCCTGCATCTCTGTTATACAACGCAGGTAAAACATAACGGGGCCTGCTGTTGCCGTGTCTATTTCCGAATATTTCTGTTTTGTGAAGCGAAACTTCCCTTCGCCGTCCCTCTCAGCTCACGTCAACCGTGAGGTCGACGTCTCGCCATCCGCTGCTCATATATACATCGTAGACGACGTCTTCTTGTGGATTTCGATAACGCCCAAACGAGACCCCCCGATGCTGTGCGTAGCACGTGAGCCCGGATCGATTCGTTGAGTTGAACAGCGCCTGACTGCTGCTCGAAGAACTTGCGCTCCTCCACAATCGAAAATCATTAGAAAAACAAACAAGTGAATTGGGAAACTACTTCAAAAGAAAGAGCATACTTGTTGACATCAGGAATACGTACTCAACTATACTTTACCAATACATTCAATACTGACATTTTGAGCGACAAAGCTTTGGATACGCTGGCCTGTAAAAGCCCCGAAGACGACAAAGCCCGCATATTCCTGAGCCCTTTGGCTGCTTATCCGCCCGTCCTTCTCAGCCTTGCGGATATGCGCGAGGACGTTCTCAATGTCTTCTTTCGTGACGATCTGGCTGGTGACGGCGTGCCGTTCTTTGACGGTTTTGGGCAAATCTAAAAACAGAGTGAACGACAAATAGCGTTGATCTACGTGCAGCCGCGCAAGATGTTTTAGGAACGCCTTGGCAAACGAGATCGCTTTCGAGTGAGAATCCACAGATTTGTATTTGTGCAGGGCAAATTCCTTCAGCTCTGTCATGCTAGTATGCGAAATCTTTCCGCTAGTGCAGTCCCACAACGCCTCAGCAGACCGGAAGATCCAATCATGCGATTTTTGAGCAAGTCGTTTTGTCCAAGAAGTCACATATTGGTTAAGCTCATCTCGGGGGAAGCTGAGGTTACATTCTGCCTGTTTAGCTTTTGCTTTTTCTTCTGCCTCTTTCTCGCTGTGCCGCTTCAAGGCTTCGCGGTACATTGCCTGCCTCAAGCATGGACGGATCGTTTTCGTCCCAGTCGCCTTCCTCGTAATCGACGAGCTCTCCCCAGTCAACGTATACGCGCTCGATGCCTCGCTCTCCTGTATATTCATCGGTAGTCACTGTGTTTGCACTAGTATTAGCCATTTCACGCGATCATCGAAGTGAGTGTATCGACCATATATTTGCAGTCAATGACTGCGCCGGCTGAATGGGTTCCTTGCACAAGCGGCTTGTACTGGGCACAATGTCAGTTTTGGTATCCCTGAAAGGTGCTGGTGACGCCGGCCAATTGGTACTTGCTTATCGTGACGCCACAAAGACCCCCGCAGCACTCCATTGGATCTGGACACAGCCGAAATCATTGAGCACGCCTCCCGATCAGACAGTTTTTTTGCCGAGAAAGTCCTTTCCTGGTTACACCAGAAAAACAATTTGAAGTCAAAGAATAAAGCCGGTCAGGGAGGGCTTGATATGGCCAATGAGTTCCGTAAGGAGATCGATAGTTTAGGTGAAGTTAACGTGCCTGTTGATAAGTTATGGGGGGCGCAAACACAACGTTCATTGGAGCATTTTAGTATCGCAGGCGACTTGATGCCGCAGGAGATGGTTGGGTCCTACGCCATATTAAAAAAAGCAGCGGCCATCGTGAATTTCCAGCTCGGCCAGTTGACCGAGGACCGCCGGGATTTGATAGTTAAAGTGTGTGATGAGATTCTAGCCGGTCAGCACCAGGACCAGTTTCCTCTTTACGTATGGATGACAGGAAGCGGGACTCATTTCAACATGAATGTAAATGAGGTTATCGCCAATCGCTGCTCCCAGCTAACCGGAAATCCCCTAGGCAGTAAAATACCGGTGCATCCCAATGATCACGTTAACAGGTCGCAGTCGTCAAATGACTCATTTCCATCGGCCATGCACATTGCCGCGGCAAAAGAGACGAATCAACGATTAATACCGTCCGTGAGACAGTTGCGTGACGCATTACACGCCAAGGCGGAAGAATGGAAGGACATCGTAAAGGTGGGCCGCACCCATATGCAGGATGCTACCCCCCTTACCGTTGGGCAGGAATTCTCTGGCTATGTAGGGTTGTTGGATGATAATCTCGATCGTTTTGACGCGAATGTGCAAGAAGTATACCGTTTGGCGTTGGGAGGCACCGCCGTAGGTACAGGAATTAATGCTCCTCCGGGATTTGACGAAAAGGTGGCGGCTGAAATCGCAAAACTAACTGGCCTTCCGTTTGTAACGGCACCAAACAAATTCACCGTCCAAGGCTCTCATGATGCCCTCGTTATGCTCAGCGGCACCCTAAAAACCCTGGCAACGTCCCTATATAAAATTGCTAACGATTTTCGGATCTTAAGCTCTGGGCCGCGCTGTGGGTTAAATGAACTTAGTATTCCCGCTAATGAGCCCGGTTCTTCTATTATGCCCGGGAAGATCAACCCATCTCAGTGTGAAGCGTTGGCCATGGTGGCCGTACAGGTAATGGCGAACGATATGGCAGTGACTTTTGGTGGCGGAGGTGGTTATCTGGAAATGAATGTGTACAAACCACTAATAATCCGCAACATCATGCATTCCATCCGAATTATGGCAGATGGGTGCCGTAACTTCCGGTTGTTCCTGGTGGAGGGAGCTGAACCAAACAGAAAGCAGATTAGCACCTTCTTGGAACGATCGCTCATGTTGGTAACTGCCATTAGCCCCATTATCGGCTACGATAAAGCGTCAAAAGTCGCCCACTATGCGCTCGATAATGATTTAACGGTTAAAGAAGCTGCTATAGAGCTTGGCTGTATGACAGAAGACGAATTTGATCGTGTGGTCGATCCGGCGAAGATGGTGTATCCCCGTGTTGCTCGGCGTGAGGGTGACGGCAGTTAGAGACGGGAAACTGGTCTAAAATCCTATTCAACAGCATTGTGTCTCCGCATAAGGTGCAATGGAGGTCACTAATGATTCGTCATCACGATGTTCTCATCATCGGCGCCGGGTTAACTGGACTTCGAGCCGCTCTGCGCATCTCAGATGCCGGCCTGAACGGGGCGGTGGTCTCCAAGGTGCATCCGTTGCGGTCTCATTCTGTGGCAGCACAGGGCGGAATGAATGCCGCGTTGGGGAACGTCAAGGGCGAGGATGGCGCAACGGACAGCTGGAAAAGTCACGCGCGCGATACCGTTGCAGGATCTGATTATCTAGCCGACCAGGACGCCGTCGAACGCATGTGTCGTGAGGCTCCCACCGCCGTTATCGAACTCGAACATATGGGAATGGTGTGGTCAAGACTCGACAACGGAAAAATTGCACAGCGCCCTTTCGGCGGGGCAGGATTTCCAAGAACGTGTTATGCAGCAGATCGCACCGGTCACAACGCGCTCCACACCCTGTATGAACACGTGTCGGAGCGAGAAATCCCCGTTTACGAGGAGTTTTTCGTCACATCGCTCATAACTAACGACGGACGGTGCGTTGGATGCACGGCCCTGGAACTCATGACCGGCCAGGTCCACAGCCTCCTCGCAAAGGCCGTCCTCATGGCCACTGGCGGCTTTGGCCGGATATTCAACAGGTCGACAAATGCCTTAATTAACACCGGTGACGGACAGGCCCTCGCGCTCCGTGCGGGCGCACTCCTCAAGGACATGGAGTTTGTCCAGTTCCATCCGACCACCCTTTACCGGACGAACATTTTGATCACGGAAGGGGCCCGTGGTGAGGGGGGGATCCTTCTCAACCAGAACGGAGAGCGGTTTATGGAACAGTACGCTCCCACGTCGGTTGACCTGGCCCCGCGTGATGTGGTGGCACGGGCCATCGAACGGGAAATCGCAGAGGGAAGGGGGTACGAGGGAGGTTACGTGCACCTTGACCTGCGCCATTTGGGCGCGGATCGGATCATGGAACGGTTGCCAGGGATACGGCAGATCGCGATGGATTTTGCTGGTGTCGATCCTATCCAGGATCCGGTGCCGATCCAGCCTGGTCAGCACTACTCCATGGGTGGTATTGATGTCGATGTCAACGGCGCCAGCACGCTTCCCGGCCTCTACGCTGCAGGTGAGTGTGCCTGTGTCAGTGTCCACGGAGCGAACCGGCTGGGTGGAAATTCTCTCGTGGAAACCGTCGTATTCGGTCGACTGGTGGCTGAGAAAATCATCAAAGATGTTGCCGACATCACCCCTCCCGATGATGCGTCGGCAAAAGCCGCCGTGACGAGTGTAAACGATAGGATCGACGGCATACTGCAACGTGAAGGAGGAGAACGCGTCGTTATGATTAGGGATATAATGAACGACGCGATGTCTAGCAAATTCGGAATATTCCGTGACGAACAGAACATGCAGCAAGGCCTCGGCGAGATCAAAAAAATGCAGGAACGTATTTCCCACGTTTCGCCCCAGAATAAAGAGCGCCAATTAAACCAGGCTCTTGTAAGGTTCTTGGAGCTGGAGGGGATGATCCTCCTAGCTGAGGCAGTTGCCCGTGGGGCGCTTGCCCGGGAGGAGAGCAGGGGTTCCCACACGAGGACGGATTACCCCGAACGCGACGATCGTAACTTCCTAAGACACACGCTGGTGGGATTGCGAGACGAGACAATGTATGTTTCGTATAAGCCCGTTACGTTAGGCATGTTTGAGCCACGGGAGCGCGTTTACTGATGAACCTGAAAGTGTACCGATACAGCGAGGGAATGGCTGCGCCCCGTTACGATACCCTTGAGCTGGTGCCAAGTCCAGGAATGACGGTGTTGGAGGCGTTATTCCTGGTCCAGGAACAACTCGATGATTCACTCGCATTCCATTATTCCTGCCGTGGAGCAGTCTGTGGAACCTGTGCGATGTTAATCAACAAAGTCCCCCGCTTGGCGTGCCGTACCCAAGTCGAATCTCTCCTGAAGGGAGATATCAATGTCGCTCTTGCCCCGTACCCGGCAATTAGCGAGACTGTGCCGTGGGATCCCGAAAAAGAGGTTTTGGTAGAGCCCCTTCCCCATTTGCCTGTCATCAAGGATCTTATTGTGGATATGGATATATTTTTCCAGTTCTACCGGAGCACAGAACCAGTTTTTCGACCACGCGATGCCACTCCTGAAAAGGAGCGGCTGATGGATCCCGTCGCGGTGAAGAAGCTCGAAGAGTACACGAACTGCATTCTGTGCGCCGCGTGTCACGGCGCCTGTCCCGTTGCAGGACAAAATCCCAGGTACCTCGGACCTGCTGCCCTCGCCAAACTCTACCGCTTCCACATTGACCCACGAGAGGTTGATCAAAACAACTCAATACTCAAACGAGCAGACGTACCAGATGGCTGGTGGGCCTGTGAAATGTATGGGAACTGTAACCTGGTGTGCCCCAAAGGCGTTCCCCCGAGAACCGCAATCGCAAAAGCCGTGGGAGCACAGCACAGAGAGAGGAAAGAAGCCGATTAAACTGGAATTTGTCCAAAAAATAGAAAATAGTACGAGTTTACGGATTTGCGTCGAATTGGCTGGCGATGTGAAGCTCAAATTGTGCTTGAAACTGCAAATCGCCTACTTACTGCAACAAGCGGGGATCAAAGGCAGACTCAAGCCAGGCATGAACGCTGCGGTAGTCCGGATACGTCGGTCCTATGACGATCCGATCAGCAGGAGTTAGCGGTGATATAGCTCAAAAAAACGGTAAGGGGGGGGGAATGTTGGAAACGGATTTGACTTATTACCGGCGTCAGGCACGAGAGAAGCTCACGCGCATCTGTGGTGTCTATCCGGTGTGCGACGGTGATCCAGATCATCTCTGTACCGGACAGAAATACGGGGCGCCTATCGGTCTGGGAGGGGCAGGACAGGCCAAGACATTTGAGGCAAACTACAGAGCCCTGCAACAGTACCGGCTGAAAATGCGGGTGATCAAGGTTCATCACGAGCCAGAGATGTCCCTCTCAATCTTTGGAACGGAACTCACGGCCCCGGTCATGGGGGCCCCCATGTCAGGCGTGAAAACCAACCTGAATGACGCGATGCCTGAAGAAGAGTTTTATTGGGGTCTCTTGAAGGGAGCTCAGGCGTTCGGGACCATCGGCATGGTGGGAAACACCCCCTCAAGTCCCGAAGACTTGGGGGTCGCCACTGTGGGGAAGAACCAAGGGTGGGGAATCCCGTCCTTTAAACCCCAGGCCCAGGATCGACTGATCAAGCTCTTCCAGCTGGCAGAAAAACTGGACGTGATTGCCATTGAAGTTGATCTGGAAGGCGCGGGGTCTACGTCTTGGACCACTCCGGAAAAAAAGGTTTACCGGAAGAGTCAGAACGAGTTACAGGAACTCGTCGACTGCACCCGAAAACCCGTTATCTTCAAGGGCATTATGAACACGGAAGACGCGGTCAAGGTGGTGGATTCCGGCGCAAGTGCGTGTTATGTGTCGAATCACGGGGGGAGAGTCTTGGACTGCGGCCAAGGGGTGGCAGAGGTTCTTCCTGACATCGCGGAGGAGATTTCAGGAAAGATTCCTATACTGGCGGATGGAACGGTGCGAACTGGATTTGACGTGCTCAAGATCCGGGCTCTTGGTGCGGATGTAGCCCTCATCGGCCGGCCCCTTGCACAAGTGTGTATTGGTGGGGGATACGTGGCGGTGCAGATGTATTTTGATTACGTCAAGGATGATCTTCGTCGAGCTATGCTGCTGACTGGATGTGATACGCTCAAAGACGCCAACATGAAAATTCTGGATAAATTGGCGCATATATGAGCCGACTATTCGACCGTCGCCGACCAACCTGCGGCGAATGTTGAGGCTAATTGCACTTTCGCGCAGACGCTAAAAACCCCCTTTCCGCGCTCCGACCACAATACAAGAAATGTGCGAGAGCCACGACGCGTCCTTGTAGAAGTGTCCGTCTTTCTGTCCGCGCCGCCTTGCCTATCGAGAAGAGCCCAGAAAAAGGCACTTACCTAGGGGCTAAGATGCGCGCGATGTCCTTCTTTGTCCTGTCCTTCTTTCTTTTTTCGCATTTCTGAAACACGAAACGAGCACAGTTAGTGCTTCAGTGTCGTCTAAACCAGCCTTGGATTCCTCCAAGGCTTTTGTTTTGACCTCGCAACTAGTCTAGGATGCGCGGACGCCGGTACTAGTCAATTGAGCGCTTAACAAGGTGGCATCCGCACAAAAAGAAACACTTATGCCCCCTCGGACTGCCGTACTCCCGCCACACCACGACGGCTTCTCATTACGGGCAGTGGTGTAGCAAACTGCCGGGGTCCGTTCTAGGCTCCGGCTCAAGCTTCTTAGCCGCATGCGGTTAGCAGATGTCGAGAGTGCCTTTTTTAGTGCAATTTCGTTTTTTAGTCAAAGCAAGCAGAGTCGGTCACGGTTTTCAGGGAGATCCGAGCTTTGATAGCGTAGCGTGTTTCTCCTTCATCATCTGTTTTTTCCGTGCGTCTGGCTTATCACCATCGACGCGCTACGTAATTTGATGATACTATGAGCGAAGAAAAGAAAAAAGAGAAGAGAATCGCTAGGGAAGAGCGAGAAGAACTTCGCAAGTACCCCTTCGAGGCAATCATTACGCCCAAGGAGCTCGACCGAGGGCGCCACTGGATCCGCGTCCAGCTGAGGAACGTATCAACGGAACCCCTCGTCGACGTAAGTGCGACGCTGTATACCCATAACACGCACGATATCGACGTCATGCCAAGCGGCTCGTTTCATTTCGTGAAAGAGTTGCGCCCGCAAGACACGGAAGTGCTCAACTTTCACGTTTTTGCGAACCACAGTGGATGGGTTTATCTGCACGTTACAGCGTACCGCTACGGTGTTTTCATGAGCTGGTATTCTCCGGATCACGAGGTGCGAATCATTGAAGATCCCGCCGAGATCCAGACCTTTTTCGTGGATCGGCCCTACTGGGCGCTTGAAGAAACAATCGCGACGGCAATGGTCGTGCACGCCCACCGCGACGTGTCGGATCTACGGCTCGAAATCGCAGCAACTTCTCCATCAAAAGCCCACACGCCCATGGACGTGTTCGATATCGACTTCATCGCAGGAGGCGGTACGAAGCGATTCGTAAGCGAGCTGTACGCCAGTGAAGAAGGCATGTACCACCTCACCGCGCGCCTTTTCCACGAACAGAAGCTTATTAACAGCAAGCGGGCATCCTGCTACGTCACGCCCCTTGAGGAGTGAATCTGCATCTCGTCGGTGGGCTGCTCTTTGTGTAGGGTTGCGCCCGCAGATGCCAGGGGATCTTAACCCCCTCTTTCCTTTATTTGCTCGTAGGCACTGCGCAATAACGCAATTGGCTGATAATTTGCGATTGTTGGCTTATAAGATCGGCCAGGTCGAATATCCCGGTGATATCTACGACGCCTATGGCAGCTATTGCCGAGCCTCTGCTGTCCTGTATGGGGGCAACTATGACCGGTACATTCATGTATTCTCCCGCTTGCGGCCGTGTCTTTATCATTATGTTCTCGGCAAGAACTCTTTCAAGTATTGGTCCCGTGTAGTTCCGGCTTTTTACTTCGCCATCTTCAATTTGAACGCCGCGGCAGTTTTGGCTTCGTATTGTGACGGGCAGGCCGTTCAAAATGGCGTGGACTGCCAAAGCAAACGGAATCAAGTCGCTGCTCGCAGAGTCTGATGAGAGCTGAAATTGTTCCATTATGTCCTTCTCCCTCTCCCGCAGCAAGGACAGCAAACGAAAACCCCAGCCAAGGATTGCAACCGATTCGTTAAACGGCACGCCAAAACCCGCAGGCGCAGATGAGGCTGTCGCGGCTGTCAAACCACAGCAGACAACATAGCTGCTATTGATTCGGCTACAAAGATTTAAGGCTTACTCGCAGTCTGCCAGATGCGTGCCAAAATAGAGAGATGGACACACTCAACTCTCTACCATTGAAAATCGTGGGTGAGCCTGCTAGAGTGGTACTACAGTGCGTACAGAAGTTCGCCCGCCTTTGAGAAGGAAGCAGCGCTACGTCGACAACGTCGAGTGGACGTATGACCTCGGGCGATTTTCTAACAATCAATCGCGTTTGAAGACCAGGTGGGGCGCCAACTGATTCCAGCCTTCGTCTATCGACAGAGGCATGGTTAACCCGCTGAGGTGTCTACTATTGTGTTTATGAAACAGGGCTTCCGTCTCAGCTCTCGTCAGGCCGAGTCGCTCTATGTAAACATTTGTGATGTCCACAATGCCAATTGTCAGAAGGCTTTGGCGTGGCTCAAAAGGAGTCTCGTTGGAACGTTCTCGTTCGCCTGTTGTGCTGTATTGTGGACCGTTTAAGTCTATATAGCATACTTCGAGATGAGTCGCCAGCGCCTTTCTCAGTTTTTCTTCATCAGTTTCGGCTTCTTCTTCAAGCATCAACGCTATACCTAGACGAGCGTCGCGGAAACGTGCGAAGTTTCCCTCTTTGATGCCGTCCAATCCCTCCCGTTCGTATACGTTGCGTCGAATCGTGTGCAATGCGCTATGCAGTTGCTCGGGCGTCTCTTTTCCGTGTTTCTCTCTTTGCGCTGTTCTGATCCGCTCAAAGCGCCCTCTCTCCGCTTCGGGCAATTCTTCAAGTTCTCGTTTGATCGCCCGTTCGTGCTCAATATCATCAGCTTGTGTCATGCGTACTTCTCTTCTAATTCCAGAGCGAGACTTGAAGATAGGTTTTTTGCAGCTCAGATGTTTTTAGTGCCAGTCGCGGGCGCTCTCTCCGTTGTTCTGCCACAAATTTGGCAAAATTTAGCACTTTCAGCCATGTCAGTGCTACCGTAGCGCATTTCGTTTTTGATTCCATTGTCGACTCCACCTGCGTGATTTTGACACGTCGAGAATCGCTGTGCGTACCTAACCCGCGCCAAAGGCTTCCCAGAATGTCACGCTTCTCTTGAGGAGCTAGACTGCGAAGATTCAAGCAGCGTAACTAAATTGCGCACGTTCTGCTCTTCGACGACAAATCGCGGCGGAATACTGCGTTGAATGAAACCCGATATTCCGAGAAAGTCTTCCATTTCCGGAGAAAGGGCGTGCGTCGGTCGTCCTCTTCTGTCTGGTTTCTTTTGGCTGATCACGATCGCTTTGTCTAACAGTCTGCTGTCCCTACCACCTGCTACCACGACGAGATCGTGTAGGGAATTTTGGCGTTTTATGTGGGCGTTGTGACGGTACCGCTGGAGACTTTCTGCGAGCTCAGCTTCTGATAGCTTGTTGAACTCCGTGACGTTCTCGACGTCGAAATATCCGATGATGTAAAGAGCTTCTTTGTAGTTATCAGTCGCATATGGCTGCAAGCCCGCGTAGAACACGAGCAGATCTCCCTTAACGAGCTTCAGCAGATGATAGCGCTTCAGTGTCGGATCGCCGTACGTGCAGGTGAGAAACTCGGGGTCTTCGTGCATCGGCGCGTTCTTGATGCTCGATGGGACGTAGGCCGACAAGCGCTTTCCCCTTCTCCCAATCCTTTCGTTATACGTCGCGGCGCCCAGTGCGGGAACGCCCTCGGGAATCGGGACAAACTCGAACGATCCGTCGTCAAATATGGGAGCGAGCGTCCCTCCACACCCCTTATCGATACCGACGCGCAGCAATAGTGCCTTCATTGCAACTCTACAGGCGAGACGTACCCGAATAAGTCTTGCGATGCATGCCCTTCTGAAACCGCTGTTTCTAACAGAAACGTGTGCTGCGCGTAAACAATTCGACCATCAAAAAGAAACAGTAATGAGGAGCAATATCGTGCAACTATCCAGTTAAAAAATCTGGAGGATTCAGAGATGAGCAACCAACAACCAGAGCCGAGGAGGATATATGAGTCTATCGCCGTGCCGTTCGCGTGGCTCGTTTTCCTAGCGTTATGGCTTTTTTATTATGCAAGCAGCTTCAGCATTCTGCAAAACATAGGTGTCGTTCTGATATCGTTTGCCGTTGCGGGGGTAATAGAGGTCCTCGTGTGGGTTCCGTGGGCTATGAGACACGCCGATCAGGGTTAGCACTGGCGCGAAGAAATAACGAAAGCAGCACGACCGTGGTCGGTTCACTAGTGCACGAACGGCCGTCAGGCGTGTTGATCGTGCAGCTAAGCAACCAGAGGAGGGCGTGAGGCGGTGAGATGCATTGCGTTGTTGCGCGGAATCAACGTCAGCGGTCGAAAAATCGCGCCTATGATGGATGTAAAAAGGGCTTTTGAATCGCTGAGTTTTGAAAACGTAAGAACTTACGCTCAGAGTGGCAACGTCATTTTCGACTGCATGCGCGGGGAAACTGCAAAAATCGCCCCGTGTGTTGAAGAAAAGTTGAGCAACGCCTTTGGGTTTTCGACAAACGTGCTCATCAGAACGCAGCGCGAACTCGAGACGATCATCGAAAATAATCCGCTGATCGATTGCGCAAATGCACGGCCTGACAAGCTGTATGTCACCTTTTTGTTAGACAGGCCGGACGAAACGATCGCGTCAAACCTAACATAAAACCAGGCCAAGGTGAGAAGTTCGTCATTGTTGGCACAGAAGTGTATCTCTATTGCCCGAACAGGTATGCTAGGACAAAGCTGAACAATGCTATGTTCGAAACGAAGCTGAGAACCGTAGCAACAACCAGGAATTGGAAGACGGTAAATAAATTGCTCGTCATTTCAAAATTAAGCTAATAGGTAAATTAGGTAACAAGTAACGAATTGTGAGGAGTACCGTCGTCCGCGCTATGTCAGGGGACTAGCCCGACGTCACTGCGAAGAGCACAACGGGATGGGACCATCGTAACGTACTAAATTTGTAATAAAGCTTCAAATAGGTTTTAGCTATAGTATAGTTGCCTCGGTTAGCATTTCTAAGGCTGTGAAACCGCTCCGGGCTTGGGTCGATGCTTGGTCCAAATGAGTCCGTGTGACTTTTTTAGAATGACGCGGGGTGGTTAGCAGCCTTAGTTGTGTCTTGTTCTTTTTTCAACAGCTAAACTCGCAGCTTACGATCGTCAGAGTGGCCATTTACCCTTTAAAGCTTTTTTAGCGCTCTCCTCAAGGAATAACGGCCATTTTGACGCTAATATTGTCATCAGAAAAAACCGATCACGCTACAATGGCATGTGTTCATGTAAAAACACCGACCAGGAGGTATAAAATGATTAAATCTACCCATACACTGAAAGATTACAAAACTCTGGTGAAACTGATTATAGAATTGTGCGAGAACGGAGCAAACCAAAGTGCCAAAGATAATCGTGACTCAGTGGACACCGCTGCTTCTTTTGCAAATGGGCGATATGTTGCCTACATGGAAGTGTTAAATCTGATTGTTAATTACAAAAAAGAGGACAAAAAATGAGTGGGGCCGGATTACCTTAGAGAACGCCGGGCTTTCTTTTACCCACTTCCGTAGCTCCTAGCTCATATTCTTCTTTTCCATTTCAAGCACCTATAGGGCTCCGTTCATAACCTGACCCCAGAAGGTAAGAGATTTAGCATGCAAAGCGCGTTGGAAGAACAAATCGCCGATGCGCTGACTTTGGTATTCATGCAAGCAATTATGGCGGCTGTCGTAATCGCTACGTTCTTTTTAGCTGCTGTGGGGGTTGTCTCCTCGCGAATGGAACCGTTAATAACGTCTCAAATATTAACAGAACGACAAGGGATAGCAGAAAGACCCCTAAGTTTTGCATGATGCTAAAACCGCTGGCATAGAAAAACAGCCACAATGCCCAGAACAGGAGCCACGCAAGAATAATAGTGAGACCTACAAACATTATCTTGATGTTCGGTCGTTGCTTATTTTGAAATTCTTCACCACATTGAGAGCAATACAGTGCACCGTTGCGGTTTTGGCATTGACAGGTACCGCACCATCCTTTCGTCGCCATATTCACCTTCAATTCTTTTCCACTGTATCAAACCCATAACAAAGCGCCCTGTCAAAACAAACAATATTATGAGAAAGCGTATACTTATGTGTTTATAAAAATGAGCGACGAGCGCCTTGGACTCAGTCCTGAAGAAATACAGAGGTTCGAAGAGCACGGCGTAGTGATTGGTGATGTTCTAGCCGAAGCACGACTCTTCACAACGGTTTCTGGAATTCTGTTCGGTTTTTTGCTTACTGCACCAGTCGCCGACACTAGTCAGCTTCCGGGAGTTATCCAGCGCATCCTTCTGCTTCTGGCACTTGTCTGCACGGCGTCTGCCACGCTGATGTTCATTTTGCCCCCTTTATACCATCATCTGCGCTTTCCAATGGACCAAAAACAGAGGGCGCAATTTTTTTGGCGGAGTCACAAGTTTCTCGTGTGGGGCATAGTCCCTCTGTATGCGGGTGTGTATTTCTCGGTGTTCCTCGCCTTATATTCACTCATCGGTGCTTATGCCGTTATATTGGCGACGGGAATACTGATAGTCCCTTTTATTGCATACGAGCTGAGGAAGATCGGCGACCCAAAGGAACTTGGGTAAACGCTAGGAACAAAGTCACCGAGCATTTGACGCATCATCTGCCACTGTGGACACAACCGTAGTGACGCATATCTTAGCCCCTTGCGTAAGCGGCTGGTTCCGGACACACTTGCTTCTCGATAGGCAAAGCATCGAGTAAAAGTGTATGATACATCAAAAAATGGCAGTGATATCAAAATTACCGTTGCGCGTACGTAGCTCGTTAACAAATTGAGATAAATACCGTCTCAACGGTTGCATGACCACTCTTCTTTTTTATCATCCTGGTTCATAACGTCGTGATAATGGGCCCGATCGTAATATTTTAACCGCATTCGGCCATTGATAACGGCCTCAAAAATCGTGCGGTGCGTGACGGTCTTGGACACTTCTCAAAATAGTGAAATTGTATCCTAAATCGTCCTCTCGTATATGCTCCGTTATATGCTTTCGACAAATCGGAATCGGCTAAGAATTGCTATTCGTGTGGTCTAGCGGATGATGGTCGGTGTCAGTGTCGGTCATCATTTTCCCTTCAGTAAGATAACATAAACCGCTCCGATAGCCACGAGCGCAAAGACTCCAAGAGCCCCAGCAATGAGAGGCACATCTACGCCTTGCGCTGTTTGTGCGGGTGCGTTACCTTGGACTGTGTAAGTGATGTTAGCGCTTAGCGCTGGGCGCACCGTCGATGATGTTTTAACGAGCATGCTTGAGCTAAAATTGCCGTCCTTGGCGTCGCTCGGTACGTCAAGCCTCACGGCCACCGTTGCGTTTGAGTTTGGAGCGATTGCCACGCTTGCTGGGTTCGCGCTTAGCTGTCCGCTCGTATTCGTAACATTGGTGAAGTTGATAGAATAAGCGAGCGTCGAATTGCCGCCGGTGTTGTAGAGTATCACCTCTCGCTCTGCGCTCCCTCCGCGTCCGACCGTCCCGAAATCAACATGGGCGGTTCCTACGCCTGTGCCTGTTTGTGCGTTAACTGCTGCACTCACCACAATAAGGAAAATAAAGAAAAGAGGCGTTACGCGCACCGGCCAGGCGAATCGCCTTTCTGGTGAAGATAAGGAGGCCTCGCGTGAATCATCAGCGATCTTGCGGCCCATCACGCAACTACTATTGTTCCTTTCATATATGGGTGAATGCTACAGATGTATGAAAATGAGCCTGTGTTGTTAAACTGATGCGTGTACGTGTCGCCCTTATTGAGGAGCGGCGATGAAAACGCCGACGAATCCGAAACAACATGATGCTGGACCGAATCATAATTTGTCCACGTCACATTCGCCCCTTTCTGAATCGTGAGCGTCGACGGGCTGAACGCGTAATTCTGGATAGCGACGGGATTTTGGCTCGCGGTGCTAGTGCTCGCGGTGCTCGTAACTGGACCCGAACTTGGGCTTGACGATGATGTGCATCCGGCAACCATCACCATTACACCCGCCAGAGCAACGAGCACTAAAATGAGGTGTTTTTTCATTTTCTCTTTCTCCCATAAACAGTCTGTGTGCCGCTTTAGACCGCTCTGTTATGCGTTGTTCGTTTAATGAAGTTTACCCGCTGAATCGTCGCTCGTCAATACATCCGTGCTAATTCCAGTTTAGGGTGATGACAAACTTTGAACTAGGGTTGCCGCCAGTGTCGCGGCGACGATCATCTAGACGAGAACGGATTGCTTATAGCGACGACGTGGTCGACGACGTACCCAAAAGGCCCTTCGCAAACGCACGGGCATTCTCCAGATCCTCTTCGTCTGGATGTCCTTTGTTTTTACCGCCAATGAATGCGAGCGCCCCTTTCCAGTCTCTGTTCAATCGCAGCGCGCCCGCGAACTCGCCAAAGCACGTGAACTCGCCGACGACGTGACAGCCTTTCTCTGTAAGCTTCTCCTTGATGGGCTTGTGATTGACCTCTCGAAGGTTGCCGCAGGTCGAAAAAACGAATACGTTCTTGTCCATCGCCGGCATGGCTTCGATTAGGTCGATCAACGCCTTGTGGTGCTTTAACCCGTAGATGCCCGAGCCAAAGCCGACGAGGTCATATCCTGCCAGCGCTTCCGGCCGTGCGTCCTCAACCTTAGTGAGCTGCGCGTTCATGGCCTCCGCCATAGCCTTTGCGACCTTTTCGGTGTTCATGCGATGGTAGGACTTGTAGACGATAAGGGTGTTCACTATGCCTCCTGAGTTATTACGTGTTGTTATGACGATTGTCGCATATAAAGCCGATTATGACAACTGTTTGTGCGTCATTTCCTCATTCGCGATAGTCCTGAACTTTTGCAACAAACGACACGTATAGAACAACACCGGTCTTCAACACCTTGCTAAAAAGGAAGGTAACGCCATTTGTTTTGTCGTGCTGCACACCAACCAGCAGAAATTAATTAGGCTTCCGAGGGGATCCGTCCGCCGTCGATATAAACTGCGATATGCACGCAGGGATCGGGCACAGTGTCCGTGGCATAACTAACGTGGGACGGAACATGAACGCCGGCCCATTCAGCTTCATCCGCTCTGCTTGTTCAGCGTCGGATTTGGACCCAGAAACAAGCCCCCCATCAGGGTGCGTCCCACCCGATGTCTTTTCCGTTACGCCGCGCTCATTCTAGCTCGCGCGGAGCAGGATATTAATTTTAGCTGAAATCCGCGTGGTATTCGTGACGTCGACCCAACGCCCGACTTCGTGGCCGTTGTTCAGCAGGATCAGTGTCGGGACTGACGACACCTTGTATTGGCTGGCCAGCGGGCTTGCATAGTTTTCGATCGACTGCACAGGGACCTTCCCAGCATACGTCTTTTGAAGCTGGGTCACGTGTGGCTCCAGCGCTTCGCAATAGGGACAGTTCGCCTCATAGAAGAACAGCACCCTTAAGTGTGGCGGCACTGGCGTTGCTGACGCTGCAGCAGAAGTCGTCGTATGTGCTGTGGTTGATGCCGTTTGTGATGCGCTGTTTGCCGTTTGGTTGCTGTTAGTAGATGACGTGCAACCCGCGATTGATAACGAAGCAACCATCACGAGCACTATGATAGCTAACAACTTTTTTATCATCTGCTTCGCTAAAAAAAGGCCGCGAGATACTATAAGTGTTGCTGTTAGCTGCGCCCATCTTCTGAGAAGAGCGACGCCATGATACGGCACGTTAGCGCCTAGTGCGCATCTGGCGCGTGCGTTAAAATGATGATGCCCCCTAGGAGGAACAGTACGAAGGTAAGAACGCCGAAAAGACTGATTGATATCAGAACCCCGAGGGGAATGAGGGCTGCGAGGAACTGTCCGAAGCTAAGAGCGCTTAAAAGACCGATCGATATCAGAGCCCCGAGCGCTCCGATAATCATTAGAGCTGCGCCGAGGATTTTCTGGTTTTCGAGTACGCCGCCGCCGATTCCGACTAGTGAGAATATGAGTGCTGCCCCTGCTGCATTCGTGTAGGGCTGTGACCCTAGAATTGCGTCAAACGCCTCGCCCATTCCTCCGAGCAGCACGACGAGGACGACGGCGAGGATACCGAAAATTCCTCCAACTATCCCAAGCCAAAATGCGTTGCCCATATCACCTCGCAGAATTCAGCGATAACTCTGTGCCGCCCCAGTGCACAAAACGGTTAGGTCGTAGAAACGTGCATGACGCCTTAAATGTTCGCGTTTAGGCAAATGCTACGGGATCTGCATCTAATCCCTCACGCTGTTTTTAGGTGCCCAGCTTACGCCACCTTCTGGAGGATTTACTTCCGCGCACCGCCATCGAGTGCGCACTACGGCTTGTGGCCCGCCATCTTGCACGAGCCACTGCCTGATACCCTGATTGGATCGTCCGTCATCCTTCTACGCCGGATGAGAGCCACAAAAGAGGGATAAAGCCTATAAACGTAAAGGCTGTCGTACAGAACGATTGTTATGTCTGCAGAAGATAATAAAGCTGCTGTTCGCCATTTTTGGCAGGACCACTTAAACACAGGCAACGCGACCCTGTGCGAGAACGACTTCGCTCCCGACGCCGTCAACCACGACCCCAGCAGTCCTCCAGTCCCCCCGGGCCCCGAGGGCATCTCGCAACTCATCACGCTGTACCGCACCGCCTTTCCAGATCTCACGGCAACCGTTGAGGATATGGTTGCAGAAGGGGACGAGGTCGCCTACCGCCTGACGTTTCACGGCACGAACCAGGGCGAGCTCATGGGCATGCCGGCGACCGGGAAGCACGTAAGCTATACAGGAATCGGCATAGACAAGGTCGTCAACGGAACGATCACGGAGATGTGGCTGAACTTTGACGCCCTTGGCATGCTGCAGCAGGTCGGAGCAGTCCCGTCGCCCGGGGAGATGGCAAAAAAGGCAGCGTACTACTACGCGGGTAAAGAAGTGAAGGGGAAAAAGTAGTAAGCCATTACTTGACGCAAGAATTTTTCAAGCTTCACAACGGCAAGAAGCTTCTAAACAGGAGCTCAATATAGGTTTCCAGCAGCAGCTCCAGACCGAGTTGAGCGGGAGCATATAGGCATCTGCTGCCTGAGCAGGTTTATGATGTGTATATGCGTTATTGGAAGGACTTAAACTTCAAAGTCTGAGCCCCATCACTGGTTAAACATAATCAAACACTCTGCAAAAATAGGAACCGAGCACGTGCACTATAAAACCATACATCTTCAAGAAAATCCCACTTTGATTCCTCTGATAGCTCAATGGTATAATAATGAGTGGCTTATTCCAACAGAAACGTCAATTGATAGCTTAAAAGAAAAACTCAATAAAACGACCCCACTGCAGATAGTGCTATTTTTAGTGAAATCCCTGTTGCCACTGGCGGAATTTATGAAAAAGTGGGATTGTTAGATATTGAGCCGGGATTCAAGCAATATGGGCCGTGGCTGGCATTAATGTACACGGTGCCTTCTTTTATGGGAAAGGGGATAGGCACATATCTTTGCAAAAGTCTGGACGCCGAAGCAATAAAGCAGGGATTAACAAAATACTATCTCTATACGTACACTGCCGAAAGATTTTACTTAAGACAAGGGTGGAAAATAATAGAGAACATAGTGTATAAATCGAACAACACAAGCGTAATGTATAAAGATCTAACAGAATAGCTACGTTTGTTTAGGTTTATGTCCATCCAACGGAACTCTTCTTCTCTTTCTTTTTTGGTAGCTGCCTGAGCACGTTTACGATATCTACATGAATTACTAGGGAAACGTCGACTTGACAATCTAACTCTGTTGCTGATGAAATGAGCATGGATGTAACAACAAGCATAATTGTACTGGTTGTTCTGGTAGTAGCATACATCATAGCTTCGCTTTACTACCCTATGCTGGCAGGAGGCGCAGCATATAGTCCTACTCCGAGGGAGATTGTAGCTGAGGCTCTTAAACTGGCAGACCTTAAAA